>WLWD01003934.1_pt1 | contig 60302 bp, 64 predicted proteins | sample 6712731 | NCBI WGS metagenome assembly WLWD01 (sample SAMN12718690, study PRJNA576275) | sponge metagenome | isolation source: marine sponge | host: Mycale hentscheli | place: New Zealand: South Island, Marlborough, Capsize Point | collected 2014-11-01 | reverse complement strand
GATAGTGAGGTGATGTTGATTGTCTATCCGGCTCGAAGGACCAAAAATCTAATCGGGAGTATGGTAAAGCCATCTGCGCTGGGGATAATTGGAACTACCTAGACTATCCGATTGAGGTGATAACGACGGGATTAGCTAATTATCCCTGATAAACGATCAAGTGATGATATAATATTAGAGTTGTGAAAGATAGTTATTTAGAATGAACGACAGTAAAACAACTAAAAGGTAACGGTAACAACAACGGGTAACTACAATAACGCACACGCATGAACAAAAAACGGAAGACTTGACATGCGCATGACTAAAACAATGTTCGATATGAATAATGTTTGAAGAATGAACCAGTACTATTCCATGTCCAGACCTGCTTGTGGGGCTGGACCACCATCCTTGGGAAGGGGTGGCTTATTACTTCTACTTGAAACAGCAAAGCACTTTGTACTCATTTCTTCATCAGTGAATAATGAGTCCATCAATGACAAGGCATATTTTGATGGATTTATGGATCGAATGACTAGTAAGTTCACTCCGTTCTCCTATAACATAAGCACCATTTGTCAGTAGCACGAACTATACTTATAAAGAAATCTTACTGAGTAATATCTTCTATCTTCAGTACTTTTTTCTTCTGCTGGCACCAATTTAGATCCTAACTCAACAACACTTATTTCAGATGACTTAAGTGACTTATGTGCAATCTTCTGTGGAAGCATAACTTGATTCTTTTTTGTAGACTCATACACTAAATCCAGCTTGGAGGACATGTCGGCAATTGACCCCTGTAGCAAAGTAATGGTCTTTCTCAACTCTACCATCTCCTCCTGACAGTTGCAACGTTTTGGTGCTGTTGGTGTGACATCCTAAAAACATGCATAATATCAGAATGTACATTGCATATTGGTGGCTTTCACATCATGTGATCATAAGACCCACCTTCACAGGTTTGTGGTTATGACCCCTGCAAGGCGATGCAGGTTCTCCACCATCAGCTCCATCACTGTCAGAATTAGAGCTCTCCCCATACATTTTTTCAATCTATTAGGTTCATAGAAAAGTGCTAGTGTAAGTTATAAATTCAGTAGTATACATACATTAGGTCCATCAGAAATATTGTCATCCGAATCACTCTGATCATTGAATGCCTCATTATGTTTCCTTTTAGAAGCCTTGGAATCTGTAATGTTTCATAGATAGTATAAGTAGCTATGATATATTATTAAACTTAAATGTTACCTGAAACTTCAAGAAAGGTTGTTGTGTACTTCTTCCCCTTTACTTTCCACAGCAACATGCATCCCTTCTTTAAGTCAGAAGTCCTTAATGTATCAGAGTCTTCTGGCTCTAAACTCCTGGCATTAACCATGTGGGTTTTGCCATCTTCATGGCAATAGATGTTACACCATTCTATGTGTTCATATTATAGTTCAGTTGACTTTCAAAGGATTTATAAAAAAAATTTTTTTTGACTCACTTGGACTAGCTTCTTCAGGCATTCCAATTAATCCCTCAGTGTTGTTCTTCATTTATTCTGATGGCTTCTTCACTCTACAACGTTTTCTCAATGACATTATGTAGCTAGAAGTACTAGAGGGACTGTCAGCAGGGTGTCAAGCAGCTGCAAATAATTTCTCACATGGGGTTTTTCCTTATATGGTATTACTCATGTGAAATCATGTGAGCTGTAATTCCAGTTTTAATTTTAATTTGAATTTGAATTTTAACTAAATGGATCATAAGAAAAAAAGAGCATACTTGAGGGATCCTAGCATACCAATGCCACTAACTTACCCCAACATTAAACAAGGTGAGCAACATTTTTCTAGCTCTGGCATGAAAAGATTTTTTTTACTGAATAAAACAAAATTATCAGGCATATATAAGGTCTATTACCAGCTCAAATATCACAAGTAACCCATAATTTACCAAATGTTAGTTTTGTAAGTTGACACGCAAAGTCTTAGATTAATTTCTAATGGTTATGCATCTTGTATACATGCACAAAAATACCTTGATAATAGGAAGAAAGAGAAAGCTGTATTTGAGAGATCCTCAATATTCTATTCCACGCCAAACCATTTGGATTAGTAGCAAGAACAGCAATGTTAGCAACCAAGGAAAGAGAAGGAAGAGTAACCAAACTGAAGGAGAAAACAGCAACCAAGGCAGGGACACAATGGTAGATCTGGAGAATGAGCAAGGAGATGGCATTGAGTTAGGATTTAGTGACCAGGAGAGTGAGCAAGAAGATAGCGATGAGTTAGGGTTTAGTGAACAAGAAGTTGAGCAAGAAGAAGGCAATGAACTAGAGTTTAGTGACCAGGAAAGGGAGCAAGAAGAAGGCAATGAACTAGAGTTTAGTGACCAGGAAAAGGAGCAAGAAGGAGGCAATAAACTAGAGTTTAATGACCAGGAAAGGGAGCAAGAAGAAGGCAATGAACTAGAGTTTAGTGACCAGGAAAGGGAGCAAGAAGAAGGCAATGAATTAGAGTTTAGTGAGAGGAAAAGTGAGGGAGATAGCAATGAGCTTGAATTAAGCGACCAGGAAAGTGATCAAGCAGATGGCAATGAGCCAAAATTTAATAACCAAGAGAGTGAAGAAGAAGACAGTGTTGAGGAGAATGAACAAGATCAAATTCAAAGAGATCAAAGAAACATTGGCAATGAAAGTTATAGTGACATTGACAGAGATAACTTAGATTCTATTTCTGCTATAAGTTCATTCAATACTGAAAGTCATTCTGGTAATTCTAGTGAGTTAATATACTTAAAATTTTTTGGTTAATGCTAATTTCTTTTACAGGTAATGACCCTTTGTTTTTTAGTGCACCTATTAGTGCTAAAGAAAGTTGGAGGTCAATATATGAATTCTCAATTTCTAATCAGTTGACAGATTCTGCCACTCAGCAACTTCTAGATTTAATTCGCAACCATTGCCCAACACCCAATGCATGTTTACCAACTGTATATCAACTGAAAAAACTTTTTGGGCGCATTCAATGCATGTATTTTCAGTACTGTAGCATCTGCATGAATGAGGTTAAGACGGATGAGAGAAAGTGTAGTAAATGCAGTGACAAAAAAGGTCAATTGTGTTATTATGCCATTTTGCCTTTTGAAGATCATTTAAAAGACATTTTTAGTGGTAAGAAAAAGCAGGCCCGTAGCCAGAAATTTCAAAGGGGGGGCTCACGGGCATGGCTGCAAATTGGACTACATGGAAGAGAATGTTCCCTTTTGATGGAAACAAATGCATAAATTAATTTCCAACGCTATTTCCTATTGTTTGTTCATTTCAATATTAGCTTTAGCTACCCACTCATTTTGCTATTTAGCTATCTAATTTATATTAAGCCAAATCAATAAAACCAAAGTATATTTTTAATTGTAAAATATTATCAAACAACAAAAAAAATAGTTATAATAATTGTTAGCTTTACAGCAAACTGACTGATTGCATTCGTCTTGGGTTTTTCTCTAAAATAGATTTACATACTTCATTAACATCAATGCTAGTTTCATAGTTCATATGTATTAGAGCAAGAGAACTCAATCGTTCTTCTGTCTGGGTGCATCTCAAGTATGAGTTCAGCCTCTTTAAAGCTGATGCAGATCGCTCACAAGAGCATGAACTCAGCGGAATAAGTGGCAAATAAATTCAGGAGTGTAAACAAATTTAGAAAACAATGCTCACTACATTGCTGGAGAACCTCATGTAGTGTATGGGGTCTATTTTGGGATGGGATCAAGAGCCACTTGTGTATCCATCGATAAAGCTCCTCATCCACAATACCTGCATTAGGCAAATCTTCTGAATAAAATTCAACGGCATCTTTTATATCAGAAGGAGAAGATGACTTAGTTATAAATGTAGGTAATAAACCTTGCAGGGAAGCAGCTTGCTTTGCATGCCTGTCAAATCGACAGCTAAGATCGCTGATCAGCTGATCTAAAAAAGGAATAGTTATAGTGGTCTTGTAATACTCTTCTGGAGAATCACTCTGCTGATTCATGCGATGTTGCTGTCTTTGGCAAATACGTGGTACTGTAACAGACGCATCAGACCTTGCAGCTAATCGGCAACTATGCTGAAAGATGCGTTCAGAATAATTTTGTATGTCACTCCTCAAATCCTTCAGTTCCTTAATACAATCTTGTACTAGTGCTATACCTGTCACAATATCCTGTTTTTCCCTTGAAGTTTAACCACAGCCTCTTTCATGTACACTAATAGTGTACGTTGCAGGGTAACCAGAGAAAATATGAACTGAAAAGATTCCAAAATCTTTAGATACGCCAAAGCATTCTTTTTATCTTCTGCTGACCATCCATCATTGTACAACTGTAACTGAGTATCCCCATAGAGAATAACTTCACACATCTTTACCAAAAATGGATGACAGAGTGTAAACCTCTCCCAACCTTCAATATTTTCTACCCAGCGGGTAATGCATACATCCAACAATGGTGTGCGAGAAGTACAACTGTTGTGCTTATTACCAGTAATATTAACAACCGCTTTCAAAAGAGCATCCCGTTTAGGAGAATTTTTAATCCAGAGTGTAATACTTTTAACCTGATCAATGCAGTTTCTGATAGGAGGCAAAGTACAAGAACTCAAAATAGCTAAATTAAAGGAATGCCCAGCACAATGAGTATAAATTGCTTTAGGCTGCTTCTCTCGTATCCTTTTCTGTACACCTGACTTCTTCCCACTCATCGTTGAAGCCCCATCATATCCCTGACCTCTCAGGTTGTTTAAAGACAGTCCAAGTTCTTCCAAACAACCAGTAATAGCTTCATATATGTCAATGGCACGTACTCTTTCTAACTTTATGAAAGTAACAAAATCTTCACAAATATCATTATTGGCATCAACATAACGCAAACATATAGCCAAATGTTCAATATTATGGCTGGAAACTTCATCAGCTAAAATTGAAAAAAATTTAGCTACCTTTACTTTTTCAACAATACCAACACGAAGCATATCATAGCCAATGATGTTAATAATATCATTTTGAGTCGTAGGTGAGAGATAAGTAGCATTCCTTAACTTGGGGATATCTCATCTGTCTCAGCATAGCTTTTTAGCAATGCTAAAAAATTTCCTGGATTTTTTGGTGAGCTAATCTTTTCAACATCACCACGGAAAGGTATACCCTGCTTAGCTAAGTAAATGACACCACGAACTATTTGTTGAAGAATATGTGTATTCTCAGTCATCTGGCTTTGAACTATTGAATTTGTAGCCTCATCAATTCTTTGCTTGGGATTTAGTACTGTACTTCTCAATGTGTCAGCTGCTAGTACAGAATCCAAATGGTATTTCAGTTGTGAATGGTTAGATAAAGTGCTATTGAGCTTTTCCCAGTTATTGAAAGGTTTATTCACAAGAAAGCCTTTATCTTCTCTTTTATCAGTTGTAAGCAGAATAGAACAAGGGCCACACATTATTGCATCTAATTTTGGGCTGTACAGTACCCAAGGATATCGCTCTATCCAACTCGTATTAAAGCGACGATTTTTACCATGAAGCAATGTACTTGGCAATGTTGAGGGGGGTAAAACATGATTATAAAGGTAGAAGTATTTTTCATCACTAGAAAGATTTTTTACAACTTGAAGAGAATCTTTTGTAGAAAAAGATGACAAGAAAATGTTCCCCAAATCATAACACGGGTTAGATATTATAGTACCTTCCATTGATGAATTTGGATTGCTAGTAGAAGGTTCAGAAGAGATAGAAGATACAGCTGCTCTAGGTTGAATATAAAACATACCTGCATTTGAACCCTCAGTCTGTAAGGGCATATCAGAGAGACAGTGTTCCTCTGCACTGTTAGTGGTCACTATTGGATTACATGTTAATTCCTCATTCTCGGGTAGAACAGTTTGTATATCAGCAGGTTTGGTTTCTAGAATCAAAAGCACACCACATTATTGCCAGCTATATTTTCCTATAATATATTTTACCAATGTTGGTGGCTGGTTTCTTGAAAAAAAATCGAATGTCCTTTGAGTCCCTCTTTCTCTTCATCTTGACCTTACAAGAAGTTTAAGCTGACAGCAGTTCCAGCTGCTTTTAGTTTTCAGTGTAAGCTGCCCAGGCGGTATTGTGGTAAGTGTGACAATTAACACTTATCAAACATGTGTCAATTGACTTACTATACTGAAAGGATGATGTTTATAGAATTAATGCATTCAGATTGTATGAAATAACCAACTAATGTATAAAAATATGCATTAATAATATTGACTAAGCATGCATCATATTTCAAAAGGGGGGCTCACGTGAGCCCCCGTGAGCCCCCCCTGCCTACGGGCCTGAAAAGTGACGGTTTTTCGTTCAATATACCCTTTCTAATAGCTACATATTTTCTTGCAGAAAATTGGGCTGAACTGCAATATCCATTTACCAAAGCTAGTGCACTGGACATGCTCCATGATATTCAAGATGGGAAAATATACAAAAAGGAGGATTCTTTATTGACCCTGAACATGCTGGCTTAATTTTATTTGCCGATGGTGTTCCTCTTTTTAAGTCTTATGGTAAGCTGGCCATTTTTCTTCATTATAATTATGAATTATATTGTTGTCATTTCGGTCAGTGTTTGTGGCCAGTACAGCTTTGCATTTCTAATTTGCCACCAAACATTCGAATGGATTTAAGGAATTTGTTATTAGCTGGAATATGGCTAGGTCTTGTCAAGCCTAGAATGGCCACTATTCTTCTGCCCATATTGAAAAGAATTCACACTTTGTATGAAAAGGGGATACAATTACAGACACCATCTGGTCCAAAGACTCTTAGAGCAAAGTTGTTGTGTTGTGTTTTCGATCTTCCTGCAAGAGCTATGGCTCTTAATCTCACCCAGTGGAACGGTCGTTTTGGTTGCACCTTTCGTTTAGATGAAGGTTCCCAATTTGGTCATGTTCGTTTGTACTTGCCTACTGATAAGCACAAAATTAGTTCAGAAAAAAATGTACGTGCTTGTGCAGGAAGAGCCTCCAAGAGTTCTCCAGTTCTTGGTGTTAAAGGACAATCTGTCCTTACACCATATTTGAACATAATAAAAGATACGCATATCGATTACATGCACGCCGTACTTGAAGGTGTTACAAAAACATTGCTTCAAAATTTTTGGATAAATGGGAAATACAAAGACTACAGGTTCTATTTATTTTTTAGTCAAATAAGAAAAATAGATGAAATTCTCCTTCAAATAAAGCCACCCCATGAATTTAGAAGATCTCCAAGGTCCATGGAAAAGTCAATTAAATACTGGAAAGCTTCGGAATTAAGAACTTGGCTTCTATATGACTGTATTACTATTCTCTTTGATTTGCTTCCATCTGACTACTTACTTCACTTAAATTTACTTGTTAAAGCTATGCACATATTTTTAAGTTCAGAAAATTTTTCTTGGGCTCCCAATATTTGTTATACCTCAAGATTAATGTAAATTAATATTATTTGGATTGGTTAAAAATTAAAAAGTTGATAAATTACAATAATTGATTGAAAGTTGAAAAGTTAGATGAATCACAATTATTATTTAGCACAAGCATCATGAGCACTTTACAAAAGTATTCCCTGAGATTACAAGGCTAAATTCTTACCTCTTTTGAGTAATTGCCTGGACTTCTTCCCCTTGATTAGTGATAACCTTTGGAATTCTGTAAAAACTCGTATTAGAACCTTTCTTCGCTCGGTTAGAACATCCAACTACACAGCAAGACACTACCATAGCGGTATTCTGCTCGGTTTTCTGCCAACCAATATGGCGGACAGGAAGCTCCACCCTCGTTATGCACTTCCGCGCAACAGCCCTATATATGAGAATATTGCACAAAATAATTATAGCTATGACGTATTGCTTCCGTCTCCGCACTTTGCCGATGTCAGCAAATTAGGAGATGGTAAGAACTTTTTTGTGTGGCCACTCTATCTTCATTAATTTGGAACCCAGGTGAGCAGCAACTCCAAGTCTGTCCTGGGCAACAATACTGTTGTAGTCAGTCCTGAATAAATGTAAACTAGCACATAAAATATAGCTTGAAATTTGCTTTAAGGGTGGCCGCACATAGCTATCATCGATCATAAAAACTTGGGGTCCAGCTCTAGAACTTCTACCAAAAAATTCATTTTCTTGCATGACAGATTTCAAAAGTTCTAAACCATTATATATTGTTTCCTCTCTCTCATCAGATGTTAAAATCACACCCAGGGGAATACCGGAAGAAGAATGAGTAGACATGATAAATATAGAAGCGTTAAAGCGATCCATGGAAGAGGATGAATCCAGAAATACCAATTCACCAGCTTGGCAAATATTTTTGTGAGCCCTTGACATAAGTGGTGTGCAAATGGCAATAATAAGAGGTTTGTCACTGTGATCTCTTTTACGTCTTTTCTTCTTAGGTTCTTCCTCAACATCACTCATGTCAGAGTATTTTTCATACCACTGAAGAATAGCTTTACCACCTTGTTCACTATTCTTAGCATTGTATGTGTCTACTGAAAAAAGGTAGACCATCCTCTTTTCCGTAACATTTTTCTCTCCAATGTTGAAAAAGCTGACACACATCCTGAACAGATGGATTTATTGCTCTGTCTGTTAGGGAAGACTGCTTTACGTCATCTGAGCTAACATTAAGAAACAAGTGTTGCTCATGAGTGTGTCTTGCAGATGATGCACTGTGTCCATCATCAAACAATTAAAATAATTCTGTTTTGTTTCCATTGATATGGGACGAAAGCTAAGTGAATGAGCGGAAACAATCGGATGATTGTGGGTAAAATTTAAAAACAGCTTTATGGGTATGAAAGTAAGAAAATTTGGAACAAAGTTGCCGTTTTGAAGGAATCTGGCCAACAAGAGATAACCTCGAAGGACATTTGGTTTTCTTGTTTCTAACATTGGAGGGAAACATTTTTCGTTCTTTTTTGGACCGTGCAATTACGAGTATTTCGGCCTGCTTTTTACTTGGTTGCTTCTTAAAATGTTGACAGTGCATTTCTAATTTTTGTTGTACCATTTTGAAGTACGAGTTACTCTGTGTGTGCAATAGTTATGTTTCATTAACCCTTTCGTTCCGGATCCCGCTTTGAAGCGGGTGAAGACCGATTGACTTCTCCGAATTTTAAAAAATAGTTACTTTATAGCTAGAACCTTCAGATTGCATACACAGGTGCCCAATGCATTGGAGAAGCATCTAAAATAGCTTTCAGCCAGGACTGCTTCGACAGTACCTCACAGCAGTTGCGTTTATTTCTTCCTCGGCAAAAAAACAACAACATCGGTTCTCCGTCGAATTTTAAAAAAAGTTACCTTCTTCACAGCAGCTTCATTTATGGTTCCAGTCATCTCCAGAGCTTTGTAGAAGCAGCAAAAAATTGCTTGAGCTAAGTAGCCTTCCATAACACATTGAAACAACCGCTTCTTTGCCGACCAAGACTTTGCGGTTTGACTTACTGTCTTCTCCATTTTTTATAAAATCGCCAGTTCAACTGGGGACCTCCCTATTATGTACAGTCTTAGGTAATGCTTATTACATCATAGGATAAAAGTGAGCGTGTCGTGTGACCCCGGTAACTATGCAAAAAAAATTTTTTTCAAAGTCATTTTTTGGAAGATGGCGTCTAGAAATTACAATGCGGTGCAAGTTTTAGACTTGCTTGATGCTGACTCTAGCGACTCAGGATCAAGCGGAGAGAAGGGAGACGACATCTAGGGCTATAGGAGGCCCTGTATCAGGGTTGGTGGACCAGACCCCGTCAACTCTGATACTGAAAATGGGAGTCAAGAAGATGATCGAGGTAAGCTTGTCTTTCTCTTGTCTTTCTCTTGAAAAATAGCAAGCTTCTGTTGTGGAAAGGACTTATTTATAGCTATATTGAGATAGAGTAAGCTGTTTAGCTATAATATATATATATTTCATTGAGTTTTGAGATTTGAAAGTGGCTTGTGGTTTTTTGAACAAATTCAAATTTTCAAAAAAATTAAAAAAGTTTTTACCACATATACTACTAGGACCAGATGTGAATGCAGTCACCGACCCCGATTACGCAGATGAGGCGACAGGAGCAGAGTCTTCCAGTCATGAAGGAGAGGATACCGGACCTGAGTCTTCCAATGATGAAACACGAATAGGCAGCAGGTTCCAGTGATGAAGAAGAGGAAGTGGCTCCTCCTGCTCCGAGTTCTGGACGTCCTCGCGGTCGGAGAAGGCGGGAATCGAAGAACAAGAGTCGGGTGGATGAGGTAGGGGGAGAGTGGAAGAAAGATGACAACACACCCATTGATATTCCATAATCTTTTGTGTGAAGGACCACAGACTTTGATATTTGTGGCTGCTCCTCCCCCCCCCTGAACATCCCAAAAGTTGTAATATGTATTGTTATTGTCGTTGTCGTTGTCTGTGTTTTTGTGGTGTTGTAGTGGAGCTTCACACTCGATGTATATGTGTGTGCGTGGAGTTGAAATGTTATTCTGGCGCTTCCAGATCTAACCGGGGAGGGAACGAACTCGGGGGGGAGGGGGGTCTTTTCCAATCGGGGCTACTATGCCCATGTAAGTTGAATTTCATGTATGTGTGTGTGTGTACACCAGTCAATTTATATTATACATTTATTTTTATGATCTGTATTCACCTGTATCTTCTTTTTTCTAGTGTGTGTGTGTGTGTATGTGTGTGTGTGCATTTGTGGAATGAGAGAGAGCAACCGTGGACAAACAGTATGTGGCACTTCCGTATACAACCTGGGAGGGAACTCTGGATCTTTTTGGATCGTGACTACTATGCCCATGTAAGTTGAATTTTATGTGTGTGTGTATGTACACCAGTCAATTTATGTATAATAAATTATACATTTATTTTTATGATCTGTATTCACCTGTAGCTTCTTTTTTCTTGTGTGTGTGTGTGTATATGTGTGTGCGTGCGTTTGTGGAATGAGAGAGAGAGCAACCGTGGACAAACAGTATGTGGCACTTCCGTATACAACCTGGGAGGGAACTCTGGATCTTTTTGGATCGTGACTACTATGCCCATGTAAGTTGAATTTCATGTGTGTGTGTGTGTACACCAGTCAATTTATGTATAATAAATTATACATTTATTTTTATGATCTGTATTCACCTGTAGCTTCTTTTTTCTTGTGTGTGTGTGTGTGTGTGTATGTGTGTGCGTGCATTTGTGGAAAGAGAGAGAGAGCAACCATGAACAAACAGTATGTGGCACTTCCGGATCCAACCTGAGAGAGAACGAACTCGGTGGTCTTTTTCGGTCTGTGACATCATCCATGCCGGGTAAGTTGAATTTCATTTCAACTTACTGATATTTGGGTGTCCAGCTAGGGCTGGGGGGGGGGTTATGGTACAAGAATGTCAGTGAAAAGTAATGACGGGGGAGGGGGGGTTATGGTACAAGAATGTCAGTGAAAAGTAATGACGGGGGAGGGGGGGTTATGGTACAAGAATGTCAGTGAAAAGTAATGACGGGGGAGGGGGGGGCAATTCAGCGAGGCCAGCTGTTATGTTACAAATATCATTGTTGTCTTGTGTTTTTTTGGTATTGTATGGAGGTTCCGGATCCTATGGGAGGGATCGTTCAGTCTGTGCCACCATCCATGCCGGGTAAGTTGAATTCCACGTGTGTGCTTGTACTGCTTTTCATTTTCAAATTACACTTTCTCAATACAACGATTGTTTCTCTCATGTACAGTGTGGAGTATACATACCAGGGTTCATACAGTGGGAGGCTAGCGCTGGGTTCCCCCCTAGAATTTTGGGAGTTGAATAGAAATGAACATTTAGGAAGCATTTATTTTTAGTCTGATATTGTATCCCATTATGTTCCTATCATAACTGAGCCATTTAGTGCATAGGACCGAACACTGATCATCAGTGTGAAGTATAGACTCTTATGCAAAGATGTGCATCAAAGTAGTGTAGGTTCCAAAAAATGGGTGTGGCGAAGTACACTCGGAGCCCCACCCCAAACAAAAATCCTGTATGAAACCGCATACAATACATCATAAAGTTGCAATTATATAGGATCATGAATAATTTGTTGTTTGTATTACAAATATCTTTGTTGTTTGTGTTTTTGTGTATATGAAATTGTTTTGTAGTGGAGCTCGACGTCCGATGGCATACGTTCCTTGTGGACACTCATAGATGTCTCCTACATGATCACAATCAGCACCACACACAACAAACAACATATTTTATTGTTGAACTAATATAATATTGGTATAAAATGCATCAAACAATATTATTTCTATTTTATTTTATTTTTTTATTGATGGGAAAAGTGGATTTTTTGGGGGAAAATTTTTTTTTTGAAATATTAGTAGATGGCTTAAATATTATTCAATTTTCTCAATCAAAAAATGAGGGGAATCCCAAACTCTTGGTCTATTTAGTGATATATGGTTGCTATGGGGTTTTCCCAGCCAGCATCGAGTTAAAAAAATAAAACGGCAATGCTCTATTCCGCGGTAGGAAATTAGATTTTTCCGCGCGCGTCCAAACAATTCAGGAACGAGAGGGTTAAAGCTTCTAGAAATACTTTAGCTTCATTAACATCTTGTAAATTGATACGCACTATTAGATCAAAAATTTTCTTTGGTGCACCTTCAAAGTGATAGCATTCTTTTTCTACATAGTTTTCTACCACATATAAGTTCATCATCTGATGGTAATAAATCTTGCAAAATATGGTTTAATTCTGACCAATGCTGAGGTACTATTATAGCTCCTAAATCATTTGTTTTTGTGTCTTTACATTTCGAAGGATAACCAGAAGAACCTAAACATCCAATAATCACACAATGAGCTACCATACATGTACATCTTTCATAATTTTAAAGATTACCTTGATGTTGAGCCCCATTTAATGTTCCAATCTTATCAGGACTGACACATCTTTAAATGAAAAACCTTGATCTGTTGAAAATTTAACACGAAATATAAAACTTCATAGTAAGAGTGAAATAACGACCTCTCTGCTGAAGGTTAGATGTATTGTTAATTTCAGTTTTTTTTTTGCTGTCTTCATCTATCAGTCAATTACATTAAATATTATGCGTAAAGTAATTTATTTCTGCAAAAATTACCTTGCTGTTGCATTTTGGCTATGCTTTTCTCTTGTTCTGTGTTACATACATTTCGAGTGTAGTCTGTTGTAAATTCAACACAAAATACTACAATTAATTTAAAAAAAGACCTTTCTGCTGAAGTCTAGACAGAGTTTAAATTAAATTTTCCAAGGTATCTATAAACACTATGCATGTTCAGACTACAAAGATTTACCACTAAAAGAACCTAAACAAAAACATGTACTTGGACAAAAATACTTGCGGCTGAGCTCTTAACAAGATTTTCATCTTTTGTGGATCATTTCATATTTGCGGACAGAAAATCTTGATCGATTACAAATATATATTACAAATTACTACCAACTAGCAAATATTGAAATTAAAAAGTCGCTTTTCTGCTCAAGGTTAAACGAATATCTGATTTCATATTCTTCTTTACGTTCTTTTATTTCTCCAATAGTGTTATCTATAAAAATGACATTAAATATAGTGTTCTAAATACTTATTTTCCTACTGAAAATTACTTTGCTATGCTTTTTGCCGGTTTTACAAACAGGTTATAATGTTTTCGTGTGTTAAATTTCAACTTTTTTTAAATTATACAAAAAAAATTTGACAATTATTATAATTTTATAATGACATATACAATAATTACATAATTTTATGATGACATGAAATTGTGGTAGATACAAGCAGCAGTTGAATTTGGAGGGTGGTAAATAGCATCACCATAACCATAGAGAACTACCTATATAGACATGAGGAGTAATGGACAGCTAAAGCATAAATAGTGGCATATAGAGTCTATCATGAATTGTACACTGTAAACCAAAAGGTGTGTAGTTCACACCAAATTAAGCGTGAATCACTTGTAACAATAGTCACACCAAAATATGGTGTGATGCGCACACCTCATAGTTTGGGTGTGAAGTACACACCAAATTTAGTGTGAATTCTCACCACAATCACTATGAACTCATACTTACATTAATGCTGAATTATTTTAAGTTACATTGATTCTAGTAACACATATCAACATTTTTTTTCCAAAAAGAGATTGGTGTAAACCCAGATCTCATTAATCAGACAATTAAAATCTTAGTCAACTCTCTTATTTAGCACACAAGTGTACAAAACATTTATAAGGTAGATTACAATGATAATAGCATTGGTTTTTGCCTGCATATGAATATAATTAATGTTCGGTAAAAGGTCCATGCTATTCCATTGAGTGTGAATTTCACACTAAGTGTGCATTCACACTAGGAAGAAAGTGTGAAGGACACACTATGCATAGGTGGTGGGCATTCACACCACCAGTTTGGTGTGAATTTGGTGGGTTTTCACGCTATAATTTTTACAGTGTATATCTTATTATCTTGGTCAGCAAACAGTAAATTGGCTGAGTTTCTAAATAAATAGGCCCTATTTAAACAGGTAAGAAAATCTGAGTGGACAAGCAACCCGTGATACAAACGTACCTCATATTGTAGCTTGCTCTTGTTAAGTAGCCTTGAATAGCAACAAAGTCCTGAGCCTAAAATGAACCAGAATGTCAAGCAGAAGGGTAGAAACGAAGTCACCAAATTACGACTGCTTTTTGTTCACAGTGTTTGGCCCGGTTTGAGCGCGTGACTGAATGCCGCCGCGTGTAGCGCGGGAAACGTGTGGTTTTGTTGATTCCCATAGACTTTTCTATTGAGTTTTGAAACTGCACTTTCCCGCTGGCTCAGAAGTTTTTAAAGGCAATTTTCTGGACTCCTTCGGCACAAGCTTTCGAATGGTACAAACCCCAGAAGCGTAGCTACTTCCGTTCAAAAGTTATTAACGGTTTTTACCGCGCCAACTCAACTTGGACATACTATACTAACAATAAAGTTTTGGCCAGTATATTGTTAAATTTTTGGCATGATTAACCCTTTCGTTCCTGAATTGTTTGGACGCGCGCGGAAAAATCTAATTTTCTACCGCGGAATAGAGCATTACCGTTTTATTTTTTTAACTCGATGCTGGCTGGGAAAACCCCATAGCAACCATATATCACTAAATAGACCAAGAGTTTGGGATTCCCCTCATTTTTTGATTGAGAAAATTGAATAATATTTAAGCCATCTACTAATACTTAAAAAAAAAATTTTCCCCCCCAAAAAATTCCACTTTTCTCATCAATAAAAAAAAAAAAAAAAATAGAAATAATATTGTTTGATGTATTTATGCCAATATTATAGCAAGTCAACAATATGGGAAAATATTTTATGAGCATGCAAAATATTTTTACGAGCCGAAGGCGAGTGAAAATATGGCGTGAGAGTAAAATATCATTCCCATATTGTACGACGAGTGTGATAAGTGATTTATTGCTACTTTGAAATTTTTCTCAACCGGTTACAATACAATTTTCATTGATTTTACTCGCTACGCGCGTGCTACTTGGACCGTTCAATAACAAGCGTACAATATGGGAGAATACAGAACGCTCGCGTGATGCGGAAATATTCAAGAAAAAATATCAAAGCTGCAATAAATACCAATATTATATTAGTTCAACAATAAAATATGTTGTTTGTTGTGTGTGGTGCTGATTGTGATCATGTAGGAGACATCTATGAGTGTCCACAAGGAACGTATGCCATCGGACGTCGAGCTCCACTACAAAACAATTTCATATACACAAAAACACAAACAACAAAGATATTTGTAATACAAACAACAAATTATTCATGATCCTATATAATTGCAACTTTATGATGTATTGTATGCGGTTTCATACAGGATTTTTGTTTGGGGTGGGGCTCCGAGTGTACTTCGCCACACCCATTTTTTAGAACCTACACTACTTTGATGCACATCTTTGCATACGAGTCTATACTTCACACTGATGATCAGTGTTCGGTCCTATGCACTAAATGGCTCAGTTATGATAGGAACATAATGGGATACAATATCAGACTAAAAATAAATGCTTCCTAAATGTTCATTTCTATTCAACTCCCAAAATTCTAGGGGGGAACCCAGTGCTAGCCTCGCACTGTATGAACCCCTGGTATGTATACTCCACACTGTACATGAGAGAAACAATCGTTGTATTGAGAAAGTGTAATTTGAAAATGATAAGCAGTACAAGCACACACGTGGAATTCAACTTACCCGGCATGGATGGTGTCACAGACTGAATGATCCCTCCCAGGTTAGGATCCGGAACCTCCATACAATACCAAAAAAACACAAGACAACAATGATATTTGTAACATAACAGCTGGCCTCGCTGAATTGCCCCCCCTCCCCCGTCATTACTTTTCACTGACATTCTTGTACCATAACCCCCCTCCCCCGTCATTACTTTTCACTGACATTCTTGGACCATAACCCCCCCCCAGCCCTAGCTGGACACCCAAATATCAGTAAGTTGAAATGAAATTCAACTTATCCGGCATGGATGATGTCACAGACCGAAAAAGACCCCCGAGTTCGTTCTCTCTCAGGTTGGATCCGGAAGCGCCACATACTGTTTGTTCATGGTTGCTCTCTCTCTCTTTCCACAAATGCACGCACACACATACACACACACACACACACACAAGAAAAAAGAAGCTACAGGTGAATACAGATCATAAAAATAAATGTATAATTTATTATACATAAATTGACTAGTGTACACACACACACACACATGAAATTCAACTTACATGGGCATAGTAGTCACGATCCAAAAAGATCCAGAGTTCCCTCCCAGGTTATATACGGAAGCGCCACATACTGTTTGTCCACGGTTGCTCTCTCTCATTCCACAAATGCACGCACACACATACACACACACACACACACTCTAGGAAAGAGAAGATACAGGTGAATACAGATCATAAAAATAAATGTATAATACAAATTGACTGGTGTACACACACACACACACATGAAATTCAACTTACATGGGCATAGTAGCCCCGATTGGAAAATATCCCTCCCCGCCCCCGAGTTCGTTCCCTCCCCGGTTAGATCTGGAAGCGCCAGAATAACATTTCAACTCCACGCACACACATATACATCAAGTGTGAAGCTCCACTACAACACCACAAAAACACAGACAACGACAACGACAATAACAATACATATTACAACTTTTGGGATGTTCAGGGGGGGGGGGGAGCAGCCACAAATATCAAAGTCTGTGGTCCTTCACACAAAAGATTATGGAATATCAATGGGTGTGTTGTCATCTTTCTTCCACTCTCCCCCTACCTCATCCACCCGACTCTTGTTCTTCGATTCCCGCCTTCTCCGACCGCGAGGACGTCCAGAACTCGGAGCAGGAGGAGCCACTTCCTCTTCTTCATCACTGGAACCTGCTGCCTATTCGTGTTTCATCATTGGAAGACTCAGGTCCGGTATCCTCTCCTTCATGACTGGAAGACTCTGCTCCTGTCGCCTCATCTGCGTAATCGGGGTCGGTGACTGCATTCACATCTGGTCCTAGTAGTATATGTGGTAAAAAATTTTTTTAATTTTTTTGAAAATTTGAATTTGTTCAAAAAACCACAAGCCACTTTCAAATCTCAAAACTCAATGAAATATATATATATTATAGCTAAACAGCTTACTCTATCTCAATATAGCTATAAATAAGTCCTTTCTACAACAGAAGCTTGCTATTTTTCTAGAGAAAGACAAGAGAAAGACAAGCTTACCTCGATCATCTTCTTGACTCCCATTTTCAGTATCAGAGTTGACAGGGTCTGGTCCACCAACCCTGATACAGGGTCTCCTATAGCCCTAGATGTCGTCTCCCTTCTCTCTGTTTGATCCTGAGTCGTTAGAGTCAGCATCAAGCAAGTCTAAAACTTGCACCGCATTGTAACTTGTAGACGCCATCTTCCAAAAAATGACTTTGAAAACATTTTTTTTTTTTGCATAGTTACCGGGATCACACGACACGCTCACTTTTTTCCTATGATGTAATAAGCATTACCTAAGACTGTACATAATAAGGAGGCCCCCAGTTAAACTGGCGATTTTATAAAAAATGGAGAAGACAGTAAGTCAAACCGCAAAGTCTTGGTCGGCAAAGAAGCGGTTGTTTCAATGTGTTATGGAAGGCTACTGAGCTCAAGCAATTTTTCGCTGCTTCTACAAAGCTCTGGAGATGACTGGATTCATAAATGAAGCTGCTGTGAAGAAGGTAACTTTTTTTTAAAATTCGACGGAGAACCGATGTTTTTTTTTTTGCCGAGGAAGAAATAACGCAACTGCTGTGAGGTACTGTCGAAGCAGTCCTGGCTGAAAGCTATTTTAGATGCTTCTCCAATGCATTGGGAACCTGTGTATGCAATCTGAAGGTTCTAGCTATAAAGTAACTTTTTTTTAAAATTCGGAGGAGCCAACCGGTCTTCACCCGCTTTAAAGTGGGATCCGGAACGAAAGGGTTAAACCTCTCTGACCCTAACTTCAAGATATCTGGGGGTATTGTGAGTGCTCGAACATATACAACTGCAGCGATGGCCAGTTGTGAAGAATCACAAAAAGCCATGTAATTGTAGAGAGCTTCTTCTCGGGGTTTGAAATATTTCCTGGAGATTGGATGATTTGTTACCAAAGGTAACTCCTCCCGCCACTGTCGCCAAATGCTGACTAGGTCGTCAGGTAAGACATGATTCTACTCAAGACCCAGCATCCAAGTCCTCTGCAACAAAATTTTTAATTGAATAGTAGTTGGAGTGAACCAGCCGAGAATATCAGTGGCATAGCCACAGGGGGGGCTGGGGGGGCTAGAGCCCCCCCCCACTTTTATAATAAGTGGGGCTAAGCCCCCCCCCACTTTATATCAACTATACAATACACATGTATTGAATATAAGTAACCAGACACATTTGTATTTACCTGATTTTCACATTATATTCATAAATGCCAATCAAAAGATATGGATAAGTTAGTGCAATGAACAAGAACAATGGAGTTTTGAAGGACATGCTACCCTCTGTACATAAATTACTTCGTCTTATGTGTACAATTTTGATAACCTCTGCCACCTCTGAACGAACATTTTCAACTATGAAGAGAATAAATACTTACTTACGTTCAAGTATGACAGAAAAACGTTTAAATAACTGTTTACTTTTAAAATGCTCACAAAGAGCTTACAGAAAACTTGGATTTAATTTTGATAGCTGAAGAATTTGTTGAAATACTTGATGAAAGAAAAAGATACTTTGGCAATTTTTAATTTTTGTTTAACTTACTACAATAGTGAAATAATTGTGCATTACATTAACTTTAATGTAGTGATTGCTTTGGCGGGATATCAGCCCCCCCCCCCCCCCCCCCCCCCCCCCCCACTTTACGTGAGCTAGCTAAGCCTCTGAATATCAAACGTTCTAGCTATGTCAGACAACACCTGTCTCTTTGTAGGTGAGTCATCATTTTTATAATAGTACTTGTTTCATTCTATATATACACAACTGTTCCCTGCAGGTCAGGGCAGCTGCCCATATGCCTAAAGGCTGACATGCTCACTACTCCTTACAACATTGTTTTAGTTTCTGTAGTTACCTTTATAGTAGTATTAGTATCTAAAACTCATTGTGTTATCTATCTTGGTACTATAGTGGGTAATTGTTTAGTTGGGATATCAAGGAGGATTCTGAAGGTCAGAGATAACTACTCCCATTCACCTCCTGCCTGACTACCATTTATCCAAACAAACCCCTACAAGCGCCTATAGGCGCTTGTGCCAGTGAATGGGTTAAAGCAGCTGCAGGTAATATAACTAAGGGAAGTAAAATGTTCCCAAGTTGTACTTGAGCAGCAGCACAAAGCAGGCTCCAGGAGCAGCTGTAAAGTTGGAGCTAAATTTCTGCACGCAATTCACAAAAAAGGTGGGAAAATGAGATAAAGAGGGAAACATTGCAGCTACCACAACCAGCTGCATTGAATAATCAGTTTTTTTTTGTAACCCAATTATAATTGCAACGATGTATTTTGATTGCCAAATCATATATTTTTAAAGAAATGATATATACACTCAATCCCCTCTTAACCGGACGCCTCTATTACGGGCACGCCTATCTACCGGGCGGGGTTATTCAAACTCCTTTCGTCTATTCTTACCGTTCGCGTATATCGCGTCGATCCTTACCTATAGCAGATTTCCACGTGGACTTCGTTACCAGAGCTGAAATGGAGAGGCCCGCAGTTGGTAGCAAGCGAAAGCGGTCAGTTCTAACGCTGGAGAAGAAACTGGAAATTCTAAAGGAACTGGAGAAGGGTTTGTCTCAGCGTGTAGTCGGAGAATAATTTGGAGTAGCGAAGTCTACCGTTTCGGACATCTGGAAGGACCGACAGAAAATAATTAACGCTATTTCTTCAAGTGAGTCACCAGCATTTTCGAACAAAAAGAGGTGCATTATACGTCCTCCAAGGTTTGAATTAGTAGACGAAGCCTGCTGGAGATGGTTTTGTCAGCAGAGGTCCAAGGGTGCTACAGTTTCAGGAGTGCTTATTTAAGAAAAAGCCCGATCATTCTTTTACAAGCTGTACCCAGATGCTGACCCAGAGAGCTTCAAGGGAAGCACAGGATGGCTCACAAGATTCAACCAGCGTCATGGCATCAAGAACGTCCAGTTGAGAGGAGAGATTCTGTCTTCAGATGTGTCAGCAATTGAACCTTTTCGTGAAGAGTTGAAGAAAGTCATTGCAAGTGAAGGCTATTCCCGAGACCAGATTTTCAATGCGGATGAAACTGGACTATGGTGGCGAATGACTCCTTCATGTTCTTTGAACTCTTCTGGCATAGCTAGAGCTGCCAATTTCAAGAAGGCCAAGGACCAAGTGACCATTTTAGGTTGCTCCAATGCCTCCGGAAATATTCGTCTTCCTCTGGTATTCATTAATAAAAGCAAGAAGCCAAGGTGTTTTAAACACATGGACATGAACAGTTTACCAGTAAAATATTATGCTCAGGCGAAGTCCTGGATGGACAGTAAAATATTTAGCGATTGGTTTCACCAGCATTTTGTGCCATCTGTGAGAAGGTTTTGTAGTGACCATGGGATGGAGAAGAAAGCACTCTTGCTCCTGGACAATGCCCCGTCACACCCATCCTCTGAAACGTTGAAGTCTGATGATGGCATGATTAAGGCGATGTTCTTGCCACCAAACACCACTGCTGCCATCCAGCCGATGGATCAGGGTGTCCTGGATCCTTGCAAGCGTCGCTATAAGAGGAAGTTGCTAGCACATATTGTTTTAGAGAATGAGTCTGAAGACAAGTCTGTACCGGAGATCCTGAAAGCCTGCAACATGAAACAGGTCATCTATTGGATTGCCTCTGCTTGGGAAGAAGCTAGCCCCGATAGTCTCCGCAAGGCCTGGAGTAAACTTCTACCAGAGTCAGAGTCAGAGTCCGAGTTTGCTGATGTTAATTGTTCGGAAGGTGAAGGCAGTGATCTACCAGATACTGATTTTGTCCAAGCTGCATTTGATGATGAGACTTGTGATGCTGTTGCTGAGTGGATGGAGGCAGACCTTGGTGAACCTGGACATGAACTTTTAAATGATGATGAGATTGTTGAGGAAATGGTGGATGGTGGAAGCAATGCCAGAGAGGACAGTTCAGACGAGGAAGATGCTGCTAGTGAGCCCAACGTGAGTCCCAGCGAGGCATTTAGTGCTCTGGAAGTTACTCTCCATTGGCTGGAACAGAAGAATGCAGACCCCGCTCATCTGCTGTTAGTAAAGAAATGGCGAGATGAAGCTGCTATAATTAGGTCGGACTCAATGAAACAAACTAGTCTACTATCATACTTAAAACATCACAGCAATTAGTGTAAATTCATCATTGGGTGTATTGTATTTCAATTCTATATAAAAAAAAAAGATTCTAATTCAGTAATAAGTGAGTGTGAATATTTTTCTGAGTTACGGGCAAACCTGAGATACGGGCAGCCTCTGGTCCCAGGGTGCCCGGATAAGAGGGGATTGAGTGTATAGCTAAAAATGAATGAAACTATTAATCATTGAAACTGTTAGATAATCTGGACACCACAAATACTGTTTGCATTCTAAGTTCATGCCCAAAATTTGTCTGCTTCAGAAATTGCAACTTGGCAATGAATCCCAGTAAGTAAAATATATGAAGTTTCAAAAACAGATCGAGTCCAAACAGATGTTGGTCCACCAAACCATTGTTGATAATCATGAGCATAGTAGAAACTTACACATGCTATCCATTTAGAAGTTGTTGTTGAGTTATTTCGTATAACTGCCTTTGCAAAATGTTCAATTTTAGCTAAGTAAAGTTTATTGTGTTTTGGATGCATAGCCAACATATGTGACTTAGTGATAAATCTACTTTTGCTGGACCCAAGTATAAATCGTCCACCAACAGACAGCAGGAACTATATCATACAAAATTTGAATATCAACATCAGATGAAAAAGTTCACGAACTAATACTTTTTGGTGAGGATTCCAAGCAGTTTCATGAACAGGTGGTAAAGTAGTCCATGAGCCAGGGGGTTCGGTCGGTACCATTTGGGGGGAATAATGCTCACACAAGTCTATCAATGTTATCCCACGCAAGATTAGTAAAGACATAGGGCTTAATATAGGCTGGAAGTGCAACCTTTTGGTTGACACTGGCTGCTAACTTCTGGAGACACAAAGCTGTTTCATTTTCTTCCAGTTGAGAATAAGAAACACCATGTCCAAATTTGTTCAGAATCTTCAACATTTCCAGTCAGAGTTTTAACTGCGTATGGAAGAAGCACATGCTTTGGTGGCTTGTGTTGGCCACATGTGACAGCATATAGGAAGTCTTGACCAAATGACTGAACTAAAGTTATGGACACTGTACATCTGGATTACCTGTCAGAAGACCAATAAGAAACCGTTTAAGGTATGGGCCAATCAGTACTGGTCACATCAGATGGGAAAGGAGTTGGTTTTTTGTTCTCTTTAATGGCTTATCTGATCGCTGATGACACTTGATCGGTAATCTTTGTAAGATCAGTTACTTTGCCTTTCCAAAATCCAAGTTCCTTACGCAAACTCTGGATTTCTAAACAGCATCATGTAGTTGTACACTGTCGGGAACCATCAACAGCTTTCCCTTGTCATCAGGATAGATTTGAATAGAATTTGCTAGATCTGATTCTAGTCTCCGACGAATGTGCTTCCGTGTTGAATCACGGATGACTCTGACTCTACCAGATATCATAGATGATTCTAGATTAGTGGTCAAAGAACTAACAGGCACAATTTTCTTGTTTGGAATGACAACAGTTCGAATATGCTCAAAACGATCAGCAAAACTTGTCTTTCTACTATTTGATAAGTATCATCTTCACTCACTCTCTCATCATCATCCTTAGATGCCTTCTTTATTACTCTTGTGTAGTTCTTATAGCAAGATGTGTGGTAGTGGGCCTCAGCAGCAATGGTAAAAATGCTCCTACACCCGTCGATGGTAATAGATTTTAGGAAATTCATTCCCTCCTAGCTCCTTGGTAGCATCTGTAATTGGGCCATACTTTCTCAACTCAGCAGCTTTAAGCAAGTTTTGCCATGAATCATATGTTTTGGGACTCACTAAGTGACTATCATTATCTGAAGTTCTTAGTGTACAGATAATACAGCACTCTTCCCTGGCTTCTTCCATTATTGGAACAGTTTGAAGTATAGTATGTCTACATAAGAATATTAAGTGAGGGCATATCAAAAGCAGACAGAAAATGATATCCAGTTTGAAACTGGATTCTAGACTGTTGTGTTTAACTAAAACTAGCTGCTTCTTCACTCTCCTTTTCCAGAATCTCAAGACACACTTCTTCACTTTCATCTCCTTTTCCAGAATCTCAAGACACTCTCAACTTGCCAGGTACAATATCCAGCAAAAAAAAAAAAACACCTGCTTTTTTGATGAGTCAGCACATGATGATGGGGGTGTGGTTAAGTGACCACAAGATTGAATCATGCATGAAAACCCTCCTCATGCTCGAAATAACATTAAGTACAGGCCCGTAGCCAGAGGTTCGCATTGGGGGGTTCGGATTTTAAGGCGCAAAAAGCCACACTTACTTTTGTTTCCTCGTTAATTCTTCTACAATACTAAAAAACAAAAGATAAGTGCACTAAAGCTTATAATTTGCTCTAGGTATTCTACTTCAAACTATAATCTGTTGATATTCGAGAGAAAAGCGGTATTATTCTCGTGTAACCAATACAGTGCATCATTAATACGCCTTATTCGTACTACAAGTTATTTAATAGTACGGCGTGTAAACTGCCTGTTCAAATTGTATTGGAAAAATCGAACTAAGTGAAATAGAACGGGACAAAGTGAAATGCCACCGTAGCTTAATAAGAGTAAGTGCACAAGCATGCAGCTCTAGCCTTGGAATTGTAGAGTTGTAGTTTCTAGTTGGAGACGTCATTTTTTAGCGCAGAAGCTATACCCTTATAATTAGACAGAGTTTTTGCAACAGATTAGGAGGAGCCATCTATTAAAGCAAAATTCAAGAGAAAGTTTATCCTGATTTACAGAGATAGTGACTGCACTATACATAGTAGCCACACTGTAAATGATCTTTAGCTTACTGTAGTCTCGTGCAATTTTTATGAAGCTGGCCTACTATTAACCGTGCTATTCGGGATTAATAGCACGAACAACGCAATTAAAATAACACGAGGCAAATCGGAGTGCTATTTCAATAGCTTTGCGAGCCCTACTGATCCCTAATAGCACGAGTTACCCGTGCTATCACTCGCTAATAGTAGGCCAGTTTTTTTTTTAATCATTTGCAGTGTAGCTACAATTATCTGTGCATTTCAGGTTTAACTTTCTCAGATACTTCCGGATGGCTCCCTTTCTAATCTGTTGAAAAAATTCCGTTGCTTGTGCTATTAATATTGAACGCTTATTGGTGCTATTACTCTTACTAATTTATAAGTGCATTACGTTACGCTTTATAAAGAATAAATATAAAGTAGCAAGCTTTACTCATGCCGATGTGAGAGCGAAATTTTGTATCCAAGGAGCTGAATGTTTATTAGGTCACTTGGACTCACACTAGGCCAGAAATGGCAGATAATTCAAGCGCTGGTTCAGCACGATTGAACAGATGACGATATTCCAATAGTTATATGTGGGGTGTGGCTAAAATATTTATTTCCGGTCACTCTAAAGGGGGGTTCGACTGAACCCCTCGAACCCCCCCTGGCTACGGGTATGAAGTATGCTAATGGACATACTACACACAAAGTCTGAAAATAATATACTTGCCATTTCATGGAAAATTATGGGTGGGGCTACAAAATGGGTGATAAAAACCACAAGCTACCATAGCTGTGATGCTATCATGCATTTTCCACTTCCAGAGGTATGTACCTTCATAAAAAATGCTTACCGATTACCAGAATTTGGGCCTCTGGCTCATGGACTAAAGGCTTTATGTCTTTTGGTTTACTGAAAGAGCATGCTTACAAGGATCCTTTTACGTATTCATGTTTAGTTAACAAGAAGTCATCCCTATACTTTGCTGGCCAACTATCAACACCATGTCTTACGCTGAAAGTAAATTTTCTCATTAACTGTAATGAAATGTCGCCACAATTTGTGTGATAGCTTCCTAAAATCCCATTTAATCTTTCAAAACTAAAGAGCTAGAATGAATACACTGGGCCATAATCCAAAATACAATCCTTTAAGTGTCCATGTAGATGTAATTTCATGGTATAATACTGCTTACCATAAAGCTGCTAGAATACTTTACAAAATTCCATGATTAGAATTCTCCTTCATTCACTTGTTGGATGGTTACTTCTTGTTGACAAAGCAAGGCCGTAGGAGCTGGGGCATCTGGGGAGGCCAGAGCCGCCCCACTTTCTTTGACTTCTCTTGTACTTTGACCTCCAAATGGTCGGTACTAATCGTTGACTTAGCTAATCAGTCTGGTGGTCAACGTGAGGGCAATGAGCTCTGAGACTTGTGCGGCTTCCAGTCATACCGCTGTAGCGGAACCAAATCAACCTACACAATTTCACTTCCCTCATAGAGAATTTGGTAAGTCTTCGGTAGTGTTGCGTTCATTTCAACCTCAATGGTTTCAAAGGTGGCCCTGGTTACACTATAAGGAAGAGGGAGACTTGGCCTTTTGTTTCACTTGACAGCCTTTAGAAATAAGCACCTTCATGCTGTTTCCAATAAAGAGCAATCTTGCTGGATTTAGCAATTGGAAGGATGCCAGTAAAAAAATTAATAAGTATCAAGATAGTCATTGTCACAAAGAAGCTGTACTGAAAACAACTGCTACTGTGAATGTGAGTGAAATGTCATCTGGATTAGCAAAGGAACATTTGGAACGAAGAAAATGTTTCTTAAAGGTGCTTTCTAGTGTGCGTTTTTTATCAAGACAAGGCGCCTAGCACTTAGAGGCGATGGTGATGAGTCTGATTCTAACTTTATGCAGCTAATTAATCTGCGTTCTGAAGATGATGAAAGGATTTTAGATTGGATAAAGAAAAAAAACGGATAAATACACCTCACCACAAATGCAAAATGAAATGGTTAAAGTTATGGGCTTATCAATTCTTCGAGAACTTCTGGAGTAGCGACTGGAGAGGGTAAACGTACTTCTGGAATAGTAGCTGGAGTGGGAGAATCAACTTCTTGAGTAGCGGCTGGAATGGAAGAAAGTACTTTTGGACTACTAGTTGGAGTGGGAGAATCAACTTCTTGAGTAGCAGCTTGAGTGGAAGAAAGTACTTCTGGACTACTAGCTGGAGTGGGAGAATCAATTTCTGGAGGAGCATGGAGTGGTAAAACGTACTTCCGGAGTAGTGAGTAGTGGCTGGAGTGAGTGAATCAACTTCAGGAGAAGCAACTGGAGTGGGGCAAAGACTATTACTATATTAAAAAAAAGACTACTACATGATACCAAAAAAAAAAATAAAATAAAAAATTAAAAAGGAATAAATTATTATGAAGGAATCAATAAATAAGATTGCAGACACCTTATGACCTAAAAATAGGACTATGTAGCCATAATATTTTTTTCCTCTCTTCTTTATTTACACTTTTTATGGAATAGAAACTTTTTAAATAAAAAAAATACCTAGATGGCTTCAGGACTGCACTTACAGGGGGGGGGGGGGGGGGGGGGTAAGGGGAAATAAGACAATTACCTCCCCCTTCTCCACTTCCCTTTCTTTACCTGGAAAAGACATCGCCTCCCACTGTTCCTTCGGTACTCATGTAATGACTTAGCAAAGTGTAACCAGCATTACTTTCATTAACATATTTTAGCAATACAAGCTATTGTTTCTTACAAAAAAACGTGCTTTTCATTTGCTCTAATTGTCCCTACAAAAGTATAAAAAATAACCATATCTCATCCTTCCTAGCTTTGTTTTCTATGTATCCCCTTGACCTTATCTGTAAATTATCATATAACTCCAAAAATAATATAAATATAGGTTGCCACTGTACCTGTTGCATATTCGGATTGTATTGAAAAATTTCCTTCATTATCAGACTGACCAAAACCTTCATTGATATGATCATTAAATGATGGCTCCTCGACTGTATCATTGTGATTAAGATCAAGGGGATCCTCACTTAAATCTTGTGGAGCACACTGAGGATGACACTGCTGCAGCCAAGATACATATAGCTCGTCTGTGAAGATGTTGTATCCGTTCTCAAATCGAGTTTCAAAGCATTGAAGCTCCTCAGATGAATACTCGGTCAATGTAGAATACTTCGACTGAACAGTATGTTTAATGACATCATTAGTGTCAATATCTTGAGGAAGCTTTTTCAGAACAACATCAGGATTGAATGGATATATACCAGTGTGGCGAAATCCAGAACAAATGTTACTAATATTCATTCCTTTAGACCAGGCTTCTGGGAACAGTTTTGAGAACTGAAATTTTGTAATAACACGACCAGGATTTTTAAACATGAACTCCTGGTATTCTTCTCCCCTGTATATCTTTAAGGGACCGAAGCAACTTGTGTCGAGCGGCTGGCTATCGGCTGTGGTATGTTGCGGCAGGCAAAATAGAATTACATTGTGTTCTGCAGCTGTCTTGACAAGTTCCAAAGTGTAATGAAATGAATGGCCATCAAGAAAAAGCATAAGCGGGCGACTTGAAACAGCATGTTTCCGGAAGTGGCTTGAAAACCAGTTAGAAAACAGTTCACTATCCATCCATCCAGAATCAGACGTTCCGTTTAGCGTTCCTGGTACGTCCCCAACGCTCAATTCATGATTAAACCTCTTCCCTGAAAATACAACAATTGGAGGAATAGTTTGCCCTGTTGTACTTGCACATCCCAGTTTAGTAATTTGAGTCTTGATCCCAGTCGTAATTTGCCTCACATTTTAACACCTTTCAACGTGATGGTCTTGGGTAACTTGTGCTCTAATGACATTCCCGATTCATCACAATTGTAGATCTGTGCTGGTTTATTAGTTAAGTCATACTTCTCAAGTGTCTCCTTTAGCATCTCAAAGTAACTTTCAAAAACATTGCGAGTTGTCATTTTTTTCTCGGGCAATTCTAAATGAGTCACTTTTGCGCACGCTTAGATTTTGACCACAAACCTGGAGACACACGGCAGTCTTTCATACCTTTCTTATTCATTGCTGCTTCGACTAGTTTCATCACCCTGGCCTCTTGTCTTTCCATACTCTACCAATTCCTATTCCTCTTCAGTGCTCAATTATAGCTTAGGACCTGTACTAGTTCCATGAACAACACGTCCAGAAATTTGATCTTTCAGTGTAGTTGGAGGTACTACATACTCCAACGCTGCTCGATTCACTCCCATCAAATCTTCCTTAACGCTTTCATCGCTCCAAGCTTGGAGACTTCAGACCATTGGCAGTGTTTCTTAGGATGACTGGAAACTGTAGCATCCTGCTGCGTGGTCTCTTTTTCTTTTCTTCTCTCCCCCCCCCCCCCTTCTTTGTCGTGAAAACCATTTTGAGACGTCCGGATATTCACTTAAACTTCCGCGCACGCCCACGTATTATCGTATATTCGTGCTGGTTGAAAATATTGCGGGTAAGATCGAAATTAAGTGCTGGTCGACAATCACGAGCTTCGCTACTTTTTATGCTCCAGCTGCGCACGCTAGGTGCCGTCAACGCGCACGCATGTCATCGCCGATGTATCTGATATCATAAATTTGCAGGAAAAACTGTCCACTTTCATGTTCCTGCAGACAGCATTTTCATTAATGGCATCCAAGGCCCGAAGGTTCTACTCCAAGTCGTCCTGTGCAGGACGGTTAATTCACACTGTTACGCAAGAAAGATGTACAACGCCGTCAAGACCGAGAAATGCTTGCTATGGACCGGGCGTAGCTTTGGAAGAAGTGGAAAATACCCTTAATTTGAATCCCGTTATGTACCGTGAAGCCAACCATTGCTTTATTTAAGGAGAAAAAGTAAGAGAGCTGAGCTCTAGCAAAGAGTAAGTTTATAGTATATAGTTTGTCGGAGAAAGACGTAAATATTGGTAGTAGTAGTAGTAGTAGTAGTAATACTAGTAATAGTACTAACAATAACTAGTGATATGCTTGAGCACAAATGGCGAGCGAGCCTTATACTATTTTTATATGAATGATTTTGACTTCTAACACTGAATCTACTGAAAATAAGGTCCAGTTTTTTAATTTAGCATACAGGGTAAAGGGATTTCAGTGCCATAGTAACAACTCTCTGCAACTGCTTGAATTGAAGGAAAACAACAACAACAAAACCACCATACACGTTATTTAAACGTTTTCTTTGTGATATTCTTTAGCTAAGTAGTGGTTGTAACACCCAATGCTTTGACACAACTGGACATGCACCTACACAGACTTACCTTCGCAGTAGTCTAGTGGACAACGTATTTTCAAGTAAGTACTGCTGCGCACGGCTTATAACCATGACAAAGAGAGCATTGACTTACCACCGCCACTAACTCGAATAGAAATGGAAGTCCCTTAAGTTTTCAAGTTTTAACTGCACCCGCAAAAGAATTCAAAACGGTAAACAATTCAATTTCTAGGGTGATACGGGTACTGATCGATAAACCAGAGGATTCTGTTTAGTGCAATTTGGGACGGGGTCGACCACCTAACTAACACAAAAACACGAGGGTCAAAGTACAAAATGACATACGTACGTCCAAACATATATACAAATAAACTAGTTGTGCTGAGCACAAATGGCGAGCGAGCCTGATTTTAGGTAACATAAAATGTTACTATGTTTTAGCTTACTTCATGCCAACACTATAATAGCAGTTATGACATTTGATTTCAGCAAACAAATACAAAATCACTCTCTTACCTTATTAATGGTAACTTTTGTAGTATCAAACATCAACCATTCTAATAATCTCAATCACCAGTAACTCTTGAACAAGCTCTCAGCTACGATAAAAAATAAACCAGTGTTATTATTTGTAATTTTAGCCAAAAAGGAATTACTACTTACATCATTCTTGAGTATATTGATAACTTCTGTAGTATCAAATTGAAGTTACTTTGACCATCTGAATTACCTTGAATTCTTGACAACAAGCTCTCACCCACAAAAACAAAAGACATCATTTTAGCACACAAATACAAAATTACTTTCTTACCTCATTTTCTTGAGCAGTGGTAACTTTTGTAGTACCAAATTTGAGCCAATCTGACTATTTGAATTTACCAGTCACTGTTGACTAGCTCTTAGCTACAAAAAAGAAGGCCAGAGTTAATTTTGCATATTTAGCTAACAAATATGGAATTGCGTACTTATCTCAGCTTCCCTCGAGAAGTAGTAGCTTCCATAGCATTAATACTACGGCATTCGGACTACCAACGGCTCTTGACAACCAACAACGGCACTCCGTATCCCCCCATAAAACGGCGAAGTTTTGAAATTAAGTCTGGAAAAGGGTCTTCAATGCCATAGTAACCTGTCTAATCAACTTTTTGTGTCTTGAAAACAAGCGTTTTAGCAGAAAATTTCTTATACTTTGGAGCTTAACCCTTTCGTTCCCAATCCCGCTTTAAAGCGGGTGATGACCGGTTGGCTTCTCCGAATTTTTAAAAATAGTTACTTTATAGCTAGAACCTTCAGATTGCATACACAGGTGCCCAATGCATTGGAGAAGCATCTAAAATAGCTTTCAGCCAGGACTGCTTCGACAGTACCTCACAGTAGTTGCGTTTATTTCTTCCTCGGCAAAAAAAAAAAACATCGGTTCTCCGTCGAATTTAAAAAAAAGTTACCTTCTTCACAGCAGCTTCATTTATCTGAAGTTCTGAAGATGATCGAGGTAAGCTTGTCTTTCTCTTGTCTTTTTCTTGAAAAATAGCAAGCTTCTGTTGTGGAAAGGACTTATTTATAGCTATATTGAGATAGAGTAAGCTGTTTAGCTATAATATATGTATATATTTCATTGAGTTTTGAGATTTGAAAGTGGCTTGTGGTTTTTTGAACAAATTCAAATTTTCAAAAAAATTAAATTTTTTTTTTACCACATATACTACTAGGACCAGATGTGAATGCAGTCACTGACCTGATTACGCAGATGAGGCGACAGGAGCAGAGTCTTCCAGTGATGAAGGAGAGGATACCGGACCTGAGTTTTTTAATGATGAAACACGAATAGGCAGCGGGTTCCAGTGATAAAGAAGAGGAAGTGGCTCCTCCTGCTCCGAGTTCTGGACGTCCTCGCGGTCGGAGAAGGCGGGAACCGAAGAACAAGAGTCGGGTGGATGAGGTAGGGGGAGAGTGGCACACCCATTGATATTCCATAATCTTTTGTGTGAAAGACCACAGACTTTGATATTTGTGGCTTCTTCCCCCTCCCCCCCTGAACATCCCAAAAGTTGTAATATGTATTGTTATTGTCGTTGTCGTTGTCAGTGTTTTTGTGGTGTTGTAGTGGAGCTTCGCACTCGATGTATATGTGTGTGCGTGGAGTTGAAATGTTATTCTGGCGCTTCCAGATCTAACCGGGGAGGGAACGAACTCGGGGGGGGGGGGGGGGGGGGCTTTTCCAATCGGGGCTACTATGCCCATGTAAGTTGAATTTCATGTATGTGTGTGTGTGTACACCAGTCAATTTATATTATACATTTATTTTTATGATCTGTATTCACCTGTATCTTCTTTTTTCTAGTGTGTGTGTGTGTGTGTGTGTATGTGTGTGTGCATTTGTGGAATGAGAGAGAGCAACCGTGGACAAACAGTATGTGGCACTTCCGTATACAACCTGGGAGGGAACTCTGGATCTTTTTGGATCGTGACTACTATGCCCATGTAAGTTGAATTTCATGTGTGTGTGTGTGTGTGTGTGTGTGCACCAGTCAATTTATGTATAATAAATTATACATTTATTTTTATGATCTGTATTCACCTGTAGCTTCTTTTTTCTTGTGTGTGTGTGTGTATGTGTATGTGTGTGCGTGCATTTGTGGAAAGAGAGAGAGAGCAACCATGAACAAACAGTATGTGGCACTTCCGGATCCAACCTGAGAGAGAACGAACTCGGTCTTTTTCGGTCTGTGACATCATCCATGCCAAGTAAGTTGAATTTCATTTCAACTTACTGATATTTGGGTGTCCAGCTAGGGCTGGGGGGATTATGGTACAAGAATGTCAGTGAAAAGTAATGACGGGGGAGGGGGGGTTATGGTACAAGAATGTCAGTGAAAAGTAATGACGGGGGAGGGGGGGGGCAATTCAGCGAGGCCAGCTGTTATGTTACAAATATCATTGTTGTCTTGTGTTTTTTTGGTATTGTATGGAGGTTCCGGATCCTATGGGAGGGATCGTTCAGTCTGTGACACCATCCATGCCGAGTAAGTTGAATTCCACGTGTGTGCTTGTACTGCTTTTCATTTTCAAATTACACTTTCTCAATACAACGATTGTTCATACAGTGGGAGGCTAGCGCTGGGTTCCCCCCTAGAATTTTGGGAGTTGAATAGAAATGAACATTTAGGAAGCATTTATTTTTAGTCTGATATTGTATCCCATTATGTTCCTATCATAACTGAGCCATTTAGTGCATAGGACCGAACACTGATCATCAGTGTGAAGTATAGACTCGTATGCAAAGATGTGCATCAAAGTAGTGTAGGTTCCAAAAAATGGGTGTGGCGAAGTACACTCGGAGCCCCACCCCAAACAAAAATCCTGTATGAAGCCGCATACAATACATCATAAGTTGCAATTATATACGATCATGAATAATTTGTTGTTTGTATTACAAATATCTTTGTTGTTTGTGTTTTTGTGTATATGAAATTGTTTTGTAGTAGAGCTCGACGTCCGATGGCATACGTTCCTTGTGGACACTCATAGATGTCTCCTACATGATCACAATCAGCACCACACACAACAAACAACATATTTTATTGTTGAACTAATATAATATTGGTATAAAATGCATCAAACAATATTATTTCTATTTTATTTTATTTTTTTATTGATGGGAAAAGTGGATTTTTTGGGGGAAAAATTTTTTTTTTTTTGAAATATTAGTAGATGGCTTAAATATTATTCAATTTTCTCAATCAAAAAATGAGGGGAATCCCAAACTCTTGGTCTATATGGTTGCTATGGGGTTTTCCCAGCCAGCATCGAGTTAAAAAAATAAAACGGTAATGCTCTATTCCGCAGTAGAAGATTAGATTTTTCCGCGCGCGTCCGAACAATTCGGGAACGAGAGGGTTAAGTATAAAGTAAGGTTTGCTTAATGCTGTAGTTTCAGAATAAACTGGAGTGAAGCCTAAATAGCCGTGTTTTTGGGAGAAAAACGTTCCCCGCGCGCGCGTTTAAAGAGCATACGTACCATCCATACATACATACATATAACATATACCCGATTTTGCATTATCCACCCCTAATACTGTCTCGCTCGCTACGCTCGCTCGCCAATAATGATTCAGTCATTCTTGGCTGAAATAATTATAAATTCTCATTCCAACAGCCAATACTATGTTAATTAAAACTTAAACCCTAAATTGTTATTATTATTAGTGATCCCTAAAGAGTACTTCAGCAAGCAGTCGAAACGTCGAGTTAAGTTTTAATTAACACTATTGACTGTTATAAAGACGAAATTTGCTAATATAATAATAATGATAAATCATACATTCAACAATACTTACCTCTCAGGATTATGTAGTTTATCATCATCAGTAAATGCTGCATGAACACTTCTTATTTGAAACGGCAAAGAGTATGTAAAAAGTGTGTAAAGTGTTTCAATGCCATGTTAAAACTAACCTGTAGTTCAGGAGGGCTTCGTGGACTCCGTTTTTTACCCTCAGAACTGATCTCACTGCTACTGCAGCCACTTGCAGAACATGGAGCCAACAATGGTGCATTCTGCTCAAGTGTTGACACTCTGGACTCTGTGCTATCTAGCCTGTCGCATATAGTATCTAGCTTACTTTCCATTTTTTTGCATATAACTAAATAATGAACCAATTTGTGAGTGACTTTCATGCAAATTGTCTCCATTTTGTGGTAGAATGTCTCCTGGTAGCCATTGGAACCCTTCATCAGCCCTAACTCTTTCTTGGATTGGAGGGGTTACACTAGTCCTGCCAAGCACACATATTGAAAGTTTAATAAGTACAACACCATTAATCAGGCACTCTACAATGATTGACACATAAAAGAGCAAAGTAAACTATTGTAAAGTATAATCTTGCATTAGATAATGTGCACAAGTTATTAATTATTTTTTCAGGAAATCTGACTTAGAAAGCAAGCTAGCTTGAAGAGATCTTTTTTTTTTTTATCGATAGGGTCAATGATGCCACTGAAAAAAGTCTTGAAGTTCATGATAGCATCTGACTGGGTACTCGCCATAAGTTTGTCTGAGAACTGCAGCAAGATTACAACAATTTGCACCATCATTGTTTGACAGTAAATCTCTTTTAGAATATGAAAAGAACATATTTTGCTTCCAGGAGAAATTTGTGCTACCAAGTGTAAGTGGCATGGAAGTTATACCACCGTTGCATGAAAAAATTTTTAAAGAGGAGATGCGATCTCTTTTATACAATATGTATTGCAAACTGTACACAGCTGACTCAATCACTAAAGTACCATTGAGACACGAGGAATTTTCTCAAGTTGAAGTTTTTGGACAGCTCTTTACCTTCCTTAAGAGTCGATCACAGCGATCAAGCACAGTTTCTGCTATGTGGCCGGGACTCTCTGGCACCATAATTGGTCGGCAGTGTAGTGTAGAAGATATTCGTTGTGGCAATATAGAATACTTTATTTACATACTGTGAATAATAATGTGAGTCACACACACATACTGGCCAAAATAAAGTGGTATGGAGATCATCCAAGAAAAAAATGGTTCAAGAACTCCATAACAGTATCAGCTAAACTATTTGAAGAAGATTCTGAAGCTTCATTCATGCCCCTATGTCGAATAATGTCTCGTTGTGAAACTATTCAACAAAATGTTTACTTTGATTACGGTGAAGACAATGCCATAGTTTGTATTCCACTCACTAGAAGAATACTTAATTGAACTTGATGTATATCTTAATCTGAGAAATGTAATAATTTATAGCGGCTGAAAAGTAAACAAAATTTCAATTATGTATCTAAAGAAGTTTAGCGTAATGTAAACTACTTCACATTCACTAGACCAATAATATTATTGTGGGGCCGGAATAGGCCAACCCAGCATTTACAAACTCACACACTAATTATATTCAGAGTCATGCCACATTGTAGTAGTAATTGATACTTCTGGGATTACCAGCTGAGCTGGACTCATTGTTCACTGTCTTTGTGTAAAGGTGGGGGCCCTTTCTACCCCTCATCTACCTACTTCTATATAGTCACTGAGCACTGTAGATTCTTTGTCCTTTTGACCAACTGAGCCTGTTTGTGTTACTGCATGTCTTTTAATATAACTTTAACCATTATTAATTGACCAGCTGTGGGATACTAGCAAGGCCTATCAGTGGAACTGGTGGCAGTCAACCTTATCGAACTATCAGAGGATACTAGGCACCACAATTATCATATTTAATAAGTATTCTCAAATAGTGTTTTCTTTTTTGTAATAAAAATAAAATTGTTATCTTATTAAAAAGAATAAAAGAAGCTGTGGGGATATTTTGCAGTGATTTGGGTTTCACACATACTAGGGGTGATAGAAGTGGGGGCTAGGGGGCCCCTACCCCCCAATATATTGCATGGGGGGGGGGGGGGGCACAGAGAGACATACACTATGCAGATTAAGTGTTTTTCATGAGAGTAAATTGGAACACATACCCGTAGCCAGGGGGGGTTCGAGGGGTTCGGTCGAACCACCCTTTAGAGTGACCGGAAGTAAATATTTTAGCCACACCCCACATATAACTTCTGGTGTATAGTCATCTGTTCAATCGTGCTGAACCTGAGCTTGAATTATCTGCTGTTTCTGGCCTAGTCTGAGTCCAAGTGAGACCTAATAAACATTCAGCTCCTTGGATACAAATTTCGCTCTCATATCGGCATGAGTAAAGCTTGCTACGATACATCTATTCTTTATAAAGTGCGTGCGATTCGATATTAATAGCACAAGCAACGGATTTTTTTCAACAGATTAGAAAGGGAGCCGTCGGAATTGTCTGAGAAAGTTAAACCTCAAATATACAGATAGTAAGTGCACTATCTAGTGTAGCTACACTGCAAATAATTAAAAAAAACACACACTGGCCTACTACTAGCGAGTGATAGCACGGGTAACCTGTTCTATTAAGAATCAGTAGCGCTCGCGTTGTTCGTGCTATTAATCTCGAATAGCATAGTTACCCATGCTATCACACGCTAATAGTAGGCCAGCTTTATAAAACTGCACGAGCTACTACAGTAAGCTAAAGATCATTTACAGTGTGGCTACTATGAACTTTGCTTTAATGGCTCCTCCTAATCTGTTGAAAAAAACTCTGTCTAATAGGGGTATTGCTTCTGCGCTAAAGAATGACGTTGTCTCCAACTAGAAACTACAACTGTACATTTCCAAGGCTAGAGCTGCATGTTTGCGCACTTACTCTTACTTAAGCTACCGTGACATTTCACTTGGTCCAGTGCTATTTCACTCGATTTTTCCAATACATTTTGAACGGGCAGTTCACATGCCGTACTATTAAATAACTTGTAGTACGAATAAGGCGAATTAATGTTGCACTGTTTGTAGTGGTTAGAAGACTGGTTACACGAGAATAATACCGCTTTTCTCTCGAATATCAACAGTGTTTAATGAATTATAGTTTTGAAGTTGAATACCTAGCTAGAACAAATTAGTGCACTTATCTTTCGTTTTTTAATATTGTAGAAGAATTAACGAGGAAACAAAAGTAGGTGTGGCTTATTGCGTCTTAAAGTCCGAACCCTGCGAACCTCTGGCTACGGGCCTGGAACGTGTGATACGTAGTGCACCCCTTCCCACCCCCACACTTTGAAGCACCTTCCATTTCCTACACACATGAGTATCAGGTTTTATTCAGGTTTTATCATAACTATCATCCTCAAGTTAGGGTCAACGTAACCTGAAATACATATTGGTTGTGGAGTAAATATATCACATATTCCCATAATATTCTAATGGAAAGTTTATGTCCTACTGAAGTGTGATTTCTATAACATTAGTAGCTACCTTAAGGAAAAATTAGTCTGTATTTTTGACTTTTGACTTTTTATGATCCTCAACATCAAATCTGTTGAGGTTGTCCATGAATGCTGCCAAGTGTCTCCAACCTGAGCATAGCTATTTCAGTATTTCAGATCAAACATTTCAGTAATTTCATGGTGCATTTCAGTAATTTGAGCTATACCCAAGCTATATGCTCAAACTATTGTTAACGTTCAACATTATTTGTAATTATTTAAAAAAATCAATGATCTTTGTAACTACAATTCATTGCATGGGTACATGATTTTGCAGTATCAAGGAAAGATGAATCATAATCAGATTGTTCACAACATTGAAATGGTGAGTTTAAATGAACGCTGATCAAAGAAGAAATTGTTTCAGGGAGTAATCTTGACTGAAATCAGTTTTTGTTCTTGTACTAAACTGAAAACTCTTTCACAGTCAGCATTGCTAGCTGGAATAGAGAGCAATTGGAGAGCCAGGGTTGAGAGGTTTTGGTATTTAGAGTCACCCATTGGAGTCTTACTAGACTTCACCTTCAGCCAAAAACTGACAGCATCCTCACTGTTGATCTCAGCAATTTCTTCATCAATTGCAAATTCCCTAAACACCAATTTGACAGCATTTTTATCAAAATGAATGGGAATTGTATTGTAAATTTGATCAAGGGTTTCCAGGCTTATTATATTCTGAGATCAAGTTGTTTTAATGTTTTCAGGAGAGTGGATTTAAAATCAAATTTGGAGATCAACTTTTTAGTGAAGGCTACATAAAATGATCTCACATGCCCATAAAAATTAGTTGATGGAATTCCCTCATTATCAGCAAGATCAAGGAAATGCTGTTGTTTCATCACCAATAAAGAGTTCTTCATCCGAAACTTGATTACTAGGGTTGGAGTATTCTATATCAATTAAATTAGAGGAATTTAATCTTATAACAGAAAATTTAACAAAGAAAGATAGCACAGTTTTAAGTAAGCGTTCACTTTCTGTATGAATTTAAAGAAGGAACCTCTAAGATGATCATAAATAGATTTACCTTGCCAGTCTTTTCTACATCTGGATGGCTGGTGAAATATGAAAGTAAGGGCTCCCACATTTGTAAGGTGCGCTTAATGCTACGTGTTAGTGACAGCCATCTTGTTTCACAGTGCTTTAAGATACTTTTAAATTCAACATCACAAAAATCTGCATATTCTTTTAATGTTGTAATCCTTTTTACACTATGGTGGAAATGATAGTAAATATCCACTAAAACTTCATCTACTTTAAATGGGAGAACTTTAACAGCAGAGTTAACACACAGGTTAACTAAGTGGCATATACAATGCACATCAATAATTTTAGGCTGCTCATTCCGAATCTTAGCAATAACTCCATTCCTAATCCCCTTCATTACAAGTGTCAGAAGCAAAGGCAATTAAATGATCAAATTTAAACCGTATTTATCTAATACTTCTTTGATAGCCTCAAAAATATCATTTGCTCCCATAGCAGTGATACCCTCTGTTTCGAGATGTCGACTAACAACAGATCCACGGTCACATTCATAAAACCGGACTGAAATAGTCAGAAGCTTCACAGAGTCTCCTTTTTCATTTGACTCATCACAAAGTAGACTAAAAGGGGAATCACGCACACTTTCAACCACAGGTTTCTTGTGGTAAGGATCAAGAGCTTGACTTATAATTGCTTTTGTCTTAGTGTGACTACAGGAAAAATTTGAAGCTATGGTTGAATCTGGAAACATCTTGCCAAACAACGTAGACAGATGATCAGCACACTGAAATGAGAGGTTGTGCATAGCTATGAAGTTGGACATCATGACTTCTGCAGTGGTAACCTTTCGAGCAGTTGTGAGCTGGAAGATTGTCCAAGCATATCCTTTAAAGTGGTTCTACTGTCCTTAAGCCTCTGCTGATGTGCAGGCCCTCCTTTGACATGGCGGGAGGCATCATTCAAACCTCCATGTAGTAAACTAAAATGGCTCATGCATAGCTTGCAATAGGCATATCTCTCACCTTTTGAACTTGCAACAATTCCATCTGGGAGCTTCCAGCTATAGGCCTAAATCTTCCCCCACTGACACTTTCTTTTTGCAGCAGGAACAACATCCTTAGCCTCTACCACAGTGACAGCCTCTCCTTCAGAGTCAGACATACTGCTCAACTCTTGCTTAGTCTAGAGCGCGAGATCCTTTACCTAACCGGCTAGTGCATGCAACGATGAAACCGTAATTAGAGCGCCATCTCCGTAGTCCGTAACTTGAGGAGCATTTCAGTAAGAAATTACGGATGGATCCGTAAGGTTGGAGACACTGTAAATATATTAAATGTGTGAGTTCATTGATGTTTGGAAAAATGATAAGTCCACTTATACTTACTATATTCTATGGGGCGCCGTTTGTGTCAAAACCCGCTCCGGAGGCTACATTTAGCTCGGGAGGCGACATTTAGCTCAGGAGGCGACATTTAGCTCAGGAGGCGACATTTAGCTCAGGAGGCAACATTTAGCTCAGAAGGCTATATTTAGTCCAGGAGGTGATATTTACCTTAGAAGGCGACATTTAGCTCATGAGGGAACATATTATAGCTAATTGTTATATGCCCGATTCACTGCACAGTCCGCCCTCTTTCGGTAAAGGGTCTCTCTTAAGCTTGGTGCGTATTTTCTTTTGCAAATGGCTACTTTACATCACCAGGACGATGAAGAAGAGGCCAGGTGATGAAGCACTTTTAATCCCAGTGAAATATTTATTGTTATACTTTTACAGACCTTCTGGAAGGCCCTTATTAGAAGTTTCTAGTGAAGGGAGTACCTGATACCTCTGCACTTTTCTTGGACAAAGATAGCAGAGATAGTTGGGGTTAGCCGGTCAACTCTTTATCGAAGACTAGATCAAGAAGATATTGCTCAATCAACATCTTGCAAAAGCAGTATGAAGACAATGGAGAAGAGACCAGGGAATGTAGCAATTATAATCATGCATTTTAATCACTTTTACAAACATTCCAAAAGGCACTTATTGGACGTTTCTATTGAAGAAGTTTAGTATATTGGGTCTCTGCACTTTTCATGGTGATAAAAAAAAAGAAGAAAAAGAAGCAGAGATAGTACCAGTGGTGGAGAAAATGGGGTGTGGGGGGCAGGGGGGGGGGGGGGGTGGTTGCCCCTCCACTGTGAAAAGTGGGAGGTCATTCCCCTTCCACTTTTTGATTAATTGAAGGTTTGCATGTTGGCATGTGTTAACATTGTACTAGCAAAAAGAAGCAGCTTCTCCAATTGGTGTACAAATAAATATGCTGATAAACAAAGTTGCTAGTGGAAACTGGGCAGGCCTGGGTAAACGGGATCTAAAATAGTTAGAGCATGCGCTTAGGTACTGGTGGATTTAGTGCACAAAGCCCTCGGGCCTACGGCCCTTGGGCTTCAGCGCACTAAATGCACCAGTACCCAAGCGCTTATGCTCTAACTATTACTTAGTGCCCGTGAAATGCAGCTGTGCCTCACTCACCACTACGCGCGTACTGATAGGGCGGGGCGGAGTCAACTTACAATAAAAAATTCTCGCGCTCTAAAGTAATGGATCCAGATTCTTCTCTTGCGTACTGCTCAGGAATGGACTAACTGCTATGGTTCAAATTTTGCCAGGGTTTAGGGCCACAAGGGGTCGACCCTATAACGTTGAGATATTTTTAATTTACGGAATTTCACGGAAATAATCGACAATAGTTCACTGGTAAGGTGAGTAAATAGAAAAGTAAAATAAAATTAAAAAAAAACTCAACGTTATGGCATGCACGCACGGGTAAGAAGATGATATACAAAAAATCAGCTTCTAAACTACTGCGGTAGCCGTGCAGTAATGCCAAGAAGTCCAAAATGGTGACGGGGTATTTCTTGAGATGCGATCGACTTCCAGTCTTCATTCTTGGTAGGTGCTTTCTCCTAGCAGTGCTTGCTGGCCTGCATAAATAATATAATTCGGGGGAAAAGCAGAAGTAAGTTTAACAGGCCCTAGCAACCGTGGCCTATTTGGCGGGTGTTTCCCGCTCAAAGAGTGTTTGAGCACCCTTAACCCTGGTACTTTTTTTCTACTCAAAGATTTAATTTTAGTCATTTTATTAACATTGTTTATGCCCTATAATTCTTCCAAAATTTGCCAATATTTGTCATTATATTACTTGGCCAGATTCATGTGGTAATTGGCCATGTATTGTGAATTAATAATAAAATAGTGATGTTTATTCTTGACTGTGGACGTGAATTTTCCATTCTTAACCCTGCAATTTTTAATAATTGAATCAAATTAAAGTTTAGAAATACTTGCATAATAAATGTATGGGCAGCTTTTAAGCCCCCTTTCCAGAGGATTTGTCTATGCCTATGTTATTTTCCTGCATAACTAAACTTAGCTTTCTAGTGACCTTAATTAGACTCATCACAAGAGTAAGCTCTAGAAAATCACCGCAATAACCACTAAATTCAATACATGAACCCTCAGCTGCTGTTATGTAGATTATAGCTAACTAGCTATCATTCATTGAAGTTCACACATTAAGTTATCATTATTAATCAATGCTAATTCTAAGAAAAAGTTGCCTATATTTCTCATGGCTTTAATGTGCCTGGCTATATCTCCCAAAGAAATTAAATTCCAGCAATATTTGTCTATGCTTAATTAAATCAAGAAGACATTGCTTACACATCTTATCCTGACATTAGAGACAGGGAGCTTGATGACATCATTTGAAATGTGTCACCCAGGTGTTATTTAAGTAGCTACTTAAAAGGCATGTGATTTAGCTAGCTACTTTAGGGTAAAAACATAGTGCAGAAATATACTTAAGGCATTGTTGTTTTGATTAAACAATTAGCTATTTTAGTTTTGGTTAGAGTTTGATAGTTTTTATACAATAATGATTTCAATCTTAGTTTTAGCACAAATGAAGACTTCAATTTTACCTTTAGTTTTTCCAACCTGTAGCTATCTTCAGGCACCTTTACATATAGCTATGTTTCATGCAAAAGTTCATGATTTCTGCAGGAAAGTTTTAAGATACTTTTCTCAGTACTAGCTTCAGGATTCATGTTTTTAGGAAAGTATAGATAGGCCACTTCAGATTCCCTGCACCTAGAGGGTCACAAATGTTTAGAATTTCCTTCTGTCACTAGTTACTAGTAATAGTTGGATATACCAAATGAGCAACTATAACCATGGTATTGTTTTATTTCAAGTTTAATATCACTAATAGAAATGTAACAAAAGTAGACTGATTGTAGCTAGTTAGCGAAAGAGGATACAGTTAAAAAAAAAACAAAAAAAAAACAGGTAGCTGCTACAATAATGTTAAAGCAGTCCAAAACCAGCTGTGTTACATATGCCATAGCACATATGCCAAGTAAAGTCGCTAAAATTATCATGATTTATGGGAATGTTTAACATGTTTGCACATGTGTTTGCTGTTGGAAATTTGGAATCTTCAGTGAACCCCAATGCAGGAGGAGGGGAAAATCCAAGCGGTGGCTTGGATGTTATTCCTATGGCAAATGACAATATATTTTCCAGCTTGAGCATGAAGGTTGCTTCATTCACAACTATTTCTCCACTGCTGGATTCTATATAAAAGAAAAACAAAAAAAAGAAACTTAAAAAATAGATTAGACTATTCTTAATAGAGCGCTATTTTACCATGGATATCTTGAAGTAAATCCGTCCAGTATATCATTGCAGCTTCCTCTTTCCATCTAGCATTACTCCCTCTTGGAGATAGCTTGGGCTCAAACAGATCATATAAATATGAATCTGTCAACTTTATTTTAGTAAAAACAAAAAGAGGTCTGAACAAATTCGGATATTGCTTAATGACACTCAGAATATTTAATGTGTCTGATAAACCACTACAAATTTGGTCTAACTCTGCCTTAACTCGATGGATAACAAAATGATTAGTAATGCATGATACCAATTCATTTCTTTCAGAAAAACGTAAATCTTCAACGGGTTTAGCAATGCCAACTTCAAATCGAAAATCGTATCGATCTTGAGAGAGTATATGTGACCCGCTATGAGAAAATCGACCGTTGTGACAATAAATTAAAATCGCGTAAACGCACCGTCAATGGATTTACCTTTTTTTTTTCAAAATTTTTTTTTTGGTTTATTCGGAAAGTTCTATATTCAAACTATCTGGGGTTAAATTTTGAGCCGATTTGGACGTAAGTTTCTGGAGAAAATAACGCTTTTAGTTACGGCTATTTACTCGTGCCCCTGTAGCCTGCCGTATGCGGAGTAGGCGGTACCCCGTTTCTATGACAATACCCGCGTAAACTTGAGGGAAAATGGCCGAGGAAAGAATTGCTCGTGCACTGAATGTGCTTGGGGCTGACCAAGCCTTGCTAGACAGCGACAAAGACGCCCTGCTTGATTTTCTCGATGATTATTGCGAAGAGTCAGACACTTCCGCGGAAGGTAAGTAACTCCACCCATTAATTAATTCTATCAATGAATAATACTTAAGCTTTTTATCAGATGAATCATTAGCAATAAAAATAATTGGCATAAAACAAAGAACAGGCTATAATATAATTTCTTATAAAATAGATAACTTGGACTTCACAATAAATCAAGTGGAAGGTGTGGAAGAAGGGGCTTCTGGTAGTGACAGTAGCGATAGTGAGGACACAGATGAGATTCAGAATGATGATGATCCAAGTACTACTGCCATTGTCTCTCGTGCTGTTCAATGCACGCACCTGTAAACAATAAATAACCACCAATTATCTGTCAATCCATTCATTCATTCACAATTATTTATCTGAATCTTAACCAAGGATAAACTTTTTACAAATTTAACAGCTACTTCACGTTTTGACTAACCATTCATCTAACTGAATGCACTGCAAATTCATTCCTTTACACTTTAGCTACTAGTACTGAATCCTAAAAGCTTACCTACTTTTGTTTTATCGAAGTCTAGGACTAGCACAAAAAATAAACGGCAACTCTGAAAAAACACTATCCACGTGCCCTCGCTTTTTCCCGGGAAAGTCTCATTTAGCATTACGTAATTCTTACGTAATAGTATAGCGGACCGTGCACGGAATACTTTCGTAAATCTTCGTACGCAATTTTCTCTGGAATTTAAGTTTTATGACGGCTGTCACCGCGTAGTTTTAAGAGCGTTTGTGTAGCCCGCGGAGACGCCTTAAGCTAAATAAAGCTTACAGAACGCTTCTCCAGTGTCACGGCTACAAAAGTAACGCAAAAACTCGATTTTCATAATTTTGTCACAATGGTTGATTTTCTCATAGCGGGTCACATATTTCTGAAAGATTGCTCAGAGACACAATGTTGCAACTAAAAGGAAAAACAATTATGTAATGTAAATAAGTAATAGCTAAAGAAACGACAAACCTTCTTCAAGGGATTTCCTTATAACATCATCTGGAACCTCCTGAACATCTGGATTAACTCATTCAATGCCTTTAACAATATAGTCTGCTACACCAGCTGAAAAAAAATGAGGAGCTGGCCCTCCGTGTATCAAACTTAGGGCAATTATTACTCCAACATAATAATATGTTTTTCTTTCTAATTCAACTATGTCGAGGGCATCTAGCTGCATCAGAACCACAAAATAAGGAGTTGTTTTCTGCAATTTCCAATAAAATATAATGAAAAAACTCCCTTAATGGTCTGCCAGCATCCACTGCTGGTTCCTCCACGAAAGTAACTTTTAAATGTTTTGTTAGACGAAGCTTTGCTCGCCTAAACATGTGAAGGGTGTCTTGTAAAATGTGGTTTCTTCTTACTGTAAACCTTTCTCTGTGTTCATCATCAGATGGTAAATATTTTATGCGATGATCTCGAAGAACATCCAGAAGCAAGACAGAACTAAAGCTCAAGTGCAGTGGAGCCTCCCTATTCCAAATAATCTTCCACACCCCTGGACACTGAAAAAGCCACAAAAAGTTTATCAATTGATGAGATCACGAAGAAAGCATTTAGCCGCAAAAGATATGATTACTGCTCAGTGTCATAATTGAGCAGCACAATAGATAATACAGGCTAAGCATCCCCAATGCACTTGCCACTGTCTGCCTCACACTGCTCCTATGGAAAGAAGTTTATTACAAATGACGCTAATTAAATTAGACGAAGAATTAGGTTAGCTATTGTACATTGCTTTAAATTCACCAGAACAGTTATCTAATGATGACTAATTGACATTTGGAAAAAAAATTTTTTTTCTTCATATCTCAATGTATTCTATTGGTTTTTCTTGTAAATATTGAGTACAATTAATTTTAGGACGTCTTTAATCCCTAAGGGATGGGAGAAGGGCGGCAAACTAGATTTAAGGAAATGTACAAGCCCCCACCCCTCCGCTCCCTGAAGTAAACCCTAGTTTTACACAAGATAGAACAATACCATATAACTGTGGTTAGGAAGCAAACCGATGGGTCCAGCCACTAGTACTGCGGCTTCAAACCATGAAGGCTGAAACATCACCCCTAAAGTTAGTACAGCTAGCAATAGTCTTAGAGAGAATCATTCCTGGCATCACGTGATAAAATGCAGAGTAGTGGTAGAATATGAGAATGAAGTTAAAAGTCATGCAAACACACACACACACACAAAGCTCAACCGTGGTAACTATATATACAATAATTGGCAGCGAGCGAGACACTATCAGGGACAACACAAAAAAATCAGGTATAATATTATTGTATATACTATATATGCTTGGACGTATGTATGTAACTTTTGTACTTTTGACTCTCACATTTTTTGTGTTCACTCGTTACCTTGGTTAACAACGCGCTGTTCGTCATCACTGTTCATACTTAAAAATCCATTTCCCAACATGCCAAGCCACCGAGAGAATACACTGTAAATCTTGTGTTGGTATATCCAGTGAACGAGTGCATGTGAGAGTGTTGTGTGTTACATCTGCTGACTAGTAAGAACAAACAATAAATATACATTTGCTGCTTTTTGTGTTAAGCTTCTTAGGTTCCTTCCTGTTTCTTTTGTTAGTAAGCAAGCCTTATATAGAGTTAGGATTTATACGGCGCAATAATTCCTTGGAAAAGCTTGTTTTGTTTTTTAAGTCCCAAAAATTGCCGTGAGTGGTCTTGTACGCTAATTTAAAAAAGTCGAACAAATTGTGCGTGATGATTTTATATTTAAAATGAATTTTACCCTTTCACCTTGTATGTCAATTTTTTTACTGAAGCACATCACAAGCACAATGCCTTTTCCCCTAAGAGTGTGTATATGAGTGGGTGTGTATGATTGTTTGCTTGCGTACTTGAGCTACAGCAGAAGGAAGGGCATGTGAAACTACACCACCTCTTCACTACCATACAAAAACATTGTGTACTGGCTATAAATTATGTACAGATAAGCTTTAAACAAGCACAAGAAACAAACAAAAAACAAAACAAATGAAGCACCAAAGGTGCGAACCCTCAGTGCTATTAAACATTACCTAGCTATTACAATATAATCTCCTTCAAAAAGAACAAAGCAATCTGTTAGCTATTTTAATGAGGCATCAATATAGCTCAAGCAATGAAAACAGTACATGGAAATGCTGTCTTCATAAGAGAAGCTAAACTACATAGCCAGAAACACTCACTGTTATAATTTTCAACGTGAAACTTCACTTCATTCAACTCCATTGGTTAACTTCCCTGAGCATAAAGCAACTACACTGCGGACTGCAAGAAATTATTTGCTCAAGTGATTATGACGTGACACTAGGGGGCGTTACCCAGCTGGTACCAATGTGGAGCTGAAAGCGTTACATTTTATCTACAATTAGCCCCAAATTAAAAAAAGTAGCACAATAAAAGGTCCTAAATCTTCTTTCTGAATATGTGACCGTCTACAGGAAAACCAGGCACAACGCGGCGTGCGTAAATATCGAGAAAACATCGATCGATTTCTTAAAAATGTATTGTTTCAAGCCGACGGAAGGGAACGGTTTGGTCTATTATAGTGGGAACGACTTAAGCTACGACAATAAAACTTGGAGAGCTCAATATCTGGACGCCGACAACTCTGTAAGTGCAAAAAAAAAGTTTTCGAAGGGTGCCGCGTTTTCCTGTATGACGGTCACATATAGTCAGGTTTGTTATGTAATAATTTATACTTTCGTTAATTTTTTTTTGGAGATTTGGTAATCTATATATTTTTGGTAACTACATGACATAGCGAATTAAAAAATCGATGTTTTGCATTTTATTGGTTGCCATGGCAACTAGGTTAAGGTGCTAAAATAGTAGGTACTAATTTTTCTCATTAATCACATTCACAATTGTCTTTAGTATAACAGGTACAGTTTGGATAAAGAGTTAATGATATTCATAAGAAAACCATTGTGCATGCTAGCCAAGATGTATCATAAAAAACACAAGAATTTTCAATTATTTAACCTCTGAAAGAAGCCATAAGAAAACCATTGTGCATGCTAGCCAAGATGTATCATAAAAAACACATGAATTTTCAATTATTTAACCTCTGAAAGAAGCCTTATGACAGCTACAGTTTCATCATCATCCTCATCATCATCATCATCATCATCATTGAAGTCTGAAGAACTATAAACATCAACACTACAGTCTACACTAAAGAAGCCTGGCAGACATTGTCTGTCTAATGAATAAGCCTTATCATCAATAGGTAAACAAAAACTATGCTATAATTAATTGTTGAAATTAATGTTTTTATTAAAGGTTAAACAAAATGGCTGAGAGTGTGCCACAGCTAGGTCAGCAGCCTCATCATTATTCAACAAACTGGACTCAATGTATTGTGTGCCAAAAGCCTGCATCTAACAAAACATTGGTACTGCATCCTAGAATAGACTCTTATCAACATCTGCTCAATGTAGTACTGGAAAGAGCTCAATTGCAGGATAGCAAATTCATTCCTATTCAAAAACGACTAAAAGACTATACAGCAGAAATTTTACAAAGAGAGGGTGCAGTGTGGCATCGCACCTGCTATTCTGATGCTACGAACAAAGCCATGATACAACGTGTACGTGGCCACCTACAAGAATATCTCTCTAGTGGAGCCCATAGGGAGCCAGGACGAATGCCAGTAAAGTGGAAACGCTCTGAAAGTATTGATGGTCCAAGTTCCTCTTTGCCATTCACACGCTCTTCTACCCACCCTTTGGACAAGAATTTATGTTTTTTTTGCCAAAAAGATAAAAAAATGCAGTTGTTCAATGTAACAACTGATAATGCTGGACAAGCTCTAAGGAAAGCAGTGCACCTTTCCCAAAATCCAGTACTTCAGACTAAATTGTGCACTGCTATCTCTCCTGATGATGCCCATGCTATTGATGTCAAATATCATAAATCATGCTGGACTGAGCATGTCTTCCATGTTTTGCGAGATAGTGGCAAGGAGAGTGAAACAAAAAATTATTGTATGCAACAATCAATGCAGAATGCTAGCTTTATTGAACTGGTCAACCTCATTGACCTACTAACAAAAAACAAGGCATATCTTTCGATAGAAGATGTCGAAACCACATACATCAATTTGCTTGGTGGACTTGAAGCATTAGCAAACCATTCACCTGCCTACACTAGACAGTGGTTAAAAGACAAAGTTATGGCAGAATTGCCGAGCATGCGATCAGTTCTACAAAAGGACAGACGAAATGCAGCTGTCTTGTACTCTCCAGCAGATTGTGAAGCTGATATGGTTCAGTCTGCTATTGTGACAGGTGAAGTGGACAACATGAAGTGTATTTACAAATCAGCACAGCTAATTCGACAGGCAATAAATAATTTCTCAAAGGCAGGAAAGTCACAAGGCAATATAACCATTTCCAGCACTCTCGATGATGTACCAGCAGAACTGTACACACTTATTCATACCTAAATCAACAGTAATCTCCAAAATCAGAGCGTGACAGACTGACAGGGCAACTACTACAACCCTCTCGCGCATGCACGCTGAGAGTTAACAAACGAACAAATAAACAAATAAACAACAACAACAACCAACCAACATTGTCGAAATTTTTTTAAGCAAATTAACTGTCTACCAGTATCAAATCCACATCGTGGCTTATAAGACCTGCAACTACCTCTATGAGGTCATAAGACTTGCATTTGGTAATGGTCATCAATACTATACTGTATCATGCCAAGTTGCTTATGGCCTTAGCGATCGTCATGGCTCCTATGACTTGTTCTAGTCTTATTCTATAAACTGCATGTGAAAAATGGCAGTTTTTCTTCCCATCACTGCACCTCTGAATACTGGAAGCCAATAATATTTGGCCAACGGAAGGAAATTCTTGTTCCCTGTTCTCACAACATCAGCTGAAAAAAAGCACAAATGGTTCATAGTGACATTAGAAATTGGGGACAGAACATACTTTTACTTCAGAAAAAGCATATGATGACTAAGCTATAAGGGTGTCATACAGGATTCTGCACTGGGGGTGGTGTACTTAGCCACACTCATTTTGGAAACCCACACTGCTTTGATTGACATGCCTATGTGAAAGTGTACATACCTTATAATGACCTGTGTTTTGTCACATAATTCAAGCTTATAGCTATTGTAGCTACTTACTAAATTAAAATTCTAGGGGGAACTGAGGCGAAGATGGGGGATTTCAGGGTGCCCCTACCACCTCTGCACGAAACCTGGTTATACCAGCTATGTAATATGACACTGTGCTTCTGAAGCTGTGATATCAGCACTTGTGCACTCAGAGAAACTGAACAATTTACTGACATTGCCTTAGAGATACATAATAAAAGGGGATAATCACTTAATAAACTGTTTAAACCATAATCCAGCAATTGGCAATCTGAAAAAGTCCTTCAACAACAGCTCAATGAAGAATAAGCAGATAAGTAAAATAATTTCACTGAAGTTTATCAGAATTGCATGAACTAGAATGACAGGAATTCATACACAATTTTCACTGGGGGGGGGGGGGGGGGGGGGGGGGGGGGGGGGGGGAGAGAGAAATAAGAGAAAGTCACAAAAACCGTTTAGCCACATGAAAATGGTGAAGTCATGATCATGAAAACTTGGACAAACTACTATAGTATGTCCACGTTGAGTTGGCGCGACCACAAATGTGGCAAAAGAGGAATGCACTTGACGAAACCGGAGACCAATTAAGGTCACATGACAGTAGAGCTCAAACGCGCGAAAACGTCGACGCCCACAGTAAAAACGGGGCGGGTCCATCGTGCGCATTATTACCGTAAGTTTACTTGTTGAAATGAAAAAGAAGCTAAAGCAGTTTCTTCCGCGGCTGTATTCAATATATGCCCAGTTATAACTAATCACTCGTAGTTTATAGTTTGTACGAGCTTCTAGTTGTGCGCTAAAACTGGTTGAAGGTTGCGGAGGGTTATCTGGAGCTACAAAGCTTAGAGGAAAGAAGCACAGGACCGCGGCGGAATGCCTCCTCAAGTAAGTCTGATTGTTGTGTGCTTAAGCGTGTATTTAAACTCTATTCTTATTTCTTGGTGTGACGAATTTCTGAAGTACTCAACAGTAATGTGAAGAATCCAGCACATCACCTACACTTTAGCTATGGCCACACACATTCCAGTATTACTTTGTCCTTCACACTGAATCATTCATATCATTTTATTTTACTATATTTTATATCTACTTGTTAAATTTCAACTTTTTTTAAATTATAAAAAAAAATGACAATTACCATAATTTTATAATGACATGTACAATATATATATTATATAATTTTATGATGACATGAAATTGTGGCAGATACAAGCAGCAGTTGAATTAGGAGGGTGGTAAATAGCATCACCATAACCATAGAGAACTGTACCTATATAGACATGAGGAGTAATGGACAGCTAAAGCATAAATAGTGGCATGTAGAGTCTATGATGAATTGTATATCTTATCTTGGTCAGCAAAGTAAATTGGTTGAGTTTCTAAATAAATAGGCCCTATTTAAACAGGTAAGAAAATCTGAGTGGACAAGCAACCCGTGATACAAACGTACCTCACATTGTAGCTTGCTCTTGTTAAGTAGCCTTGAATAGCAACAAATTCCTGAGCCTAAAATGAACCAGAATGTCAAGCAGAAGGGTAGAAACGAAGTCACCAAACTTACGACTGCTTTTTGTTTACAATTGTCTCTGAGGTACTGCGCACGTGTTTGGCCCAGTTTGAGCGCGTGACTAAATCCCGCCGCGTGTAGGGCGGGAAACGTGTGGTTTTATTTATTCCCATAGACTTTTCTATTGAGTTTTGAAACTGCACTTTCCCGCTGGCTCAGAAGTTTTTAAAGGGAATTTTCTGGACCGCTTCGGCACGAGCTTTCGAATGGTACAAACCCCGGAAGCGTAGCTACTTCCGTTCAAAAGTTATTAACGGTTTTTACCGCGCCAACTCAACTTGGACATACTATACAATTCCTACAATTTTTTCATAACTCATATTGAAATAAATTCAGAAGGGGAAAAAAAATTATGGGAATCCCAGGGCTCCCATAACCTGCATGTAACCATGGGCCTAAAACAAAGAACAAAGTAGAAAATATATTATTATGTTGAGTTGTATGCAATAATTATCTTCCCTTCATTGTCCAGGAGCACACTAAAGGTGTTAGGGTGGCCATGGGAAAAAGCTATGAGTGAGGATAATCTTGGTGGAGCATGTTTTAGAACAATTCAGTAACTATATAGAAACCATTCCAACATGCACCCACACTTTCTCACCAAAGGAATGAAAATTTTCAAGAGTACTATGGAATAAACTGATGAGCCCTAGTCATAAAGATATGATATAGCTAAAACTACCACAAAATATCACTATCATAATTCAGGCCACCCTTGCTCTCTATATTCATTCATTAATTCATTCATACAGTAGCTATATTAGCTTAGAAAAAATTGTTCAGGAAACACAACTTCACCAAGAAAAAAACAAGACCTGGGTGACCCGTGCAGCTAAAATAGTTAGAAACCCACCTACCGCTATAAAAATACTTACCCAGAAGCATAAGCCAGGGTAGACAGCGAAAGCTTCAGGTTCACGAAGCCAAGACACAGTAGCGTAGCCAAGACACAGTAGCGTAGCCAGCCGTGGTATTATTACGAATCAGTAGACTAGCGCGCAACCATAGTTTAGACGACCACTTCCAGTAGAGGACTTTATTTATATGGTAAAGCGTTTTAAACTTATTTAACCTGGCCATACTTTTACCTACACGTAACTGGAAAACGGTTTTCCACGAGATAATGCAGTAGTTGCGAGACTGCTGCTGGGGAGGAAACAAGCCATCCCGCAGTTCTTATCAAAGAATTCTTATGATTGGTCCCCTAGCCCTAGTCCTAGCCCTTGCGCGGCGCTATAATTGGTCACATGATTTGATTAACCAATGAAATGAGTTTTTTGATAAGAACTGCGGGACTGTAGGAGGAAACAGCCTTATTTTAGCGGTCCAGTGTCTTGCGAAGCGAAGTACTTAGGGCCTGAGGGCGGTAGTTCACGATGCACGGAGCCGCCTATGTCTACGCAACAGTACATAGCCTAACAAATATTTAACGTAGCTACATTTTCATCAATGCTGTTGGAGGGACATTATAAACTCAAGGTGGGGTTGTCACGCGAAATTTGGTCCCCCGCCATATACGGTCCGGCCATTAATAAACTAAGTGTGTTTCACTAAATGAGTAAATTATGCAGTAAATCTTTAGTGTAATAGTTCCCTCAATTTAGTAAAACAAGCACTTTCAAGCAGTGTAGATGCCTGGTAATGGTTTCCTCAATCATTAAAGCACCTACCGACAAGCAGAGTATTATTCAGTAATACATATCTAAGTGTACTAAGTATATCTTAGTAATACAACAACTGTATGAGCTGAGTATTATTCAGTAATACATACCTAAGCATACATGTGTATGTCTTAGTAATACACACAATTATGCGCTGAGTATTATTCAGTAATATACCTAAGCATACATGTGTATATCTTAGTAATACACACAACTGTATACACTAATACTTACCTGACTGTACTTGTGTATAACTTGGTAATACATATAGCTGTATAAGCAGTGTATTGTTTACCAAGTACACATATGGATATCATAGTAATAAATGCAGCTGTATTAGTCATGTCATACTTCCGTTATACATACTAAGTTCTACATCAGTAATACAAAAGAGAGTATACTCAGTGCATTATTATATTATACACCCCTACTTCTACATCACTATACTCAAAATTTTGCATGGTGTTAGTTGTGTTTGTGTGTGTGTTTAGAATAGAATGTTTAGTTACATTTTTGTTAGTGCTGAACTGCATTTGTGTATGTGTTTGTAAATTGCTTATTGATTTATGTTATATTTTTATGTGTCAATGCAGGTATATTTATCTTGAACATGATGGATCTCATGATATTTCTTCATTCCTGTTGAAAGGACAGCTTTAAAACTGTTTACTTTATTCAAACTATTTTATATTTTCATTGTCAATCATTTAGTTATCTAAAATTTTGAGGTTATGTGAATGAGGTGTGGTCAATATTTGCTATTAGAGCCATTGAAACATGTTACTTGGTGTTGTGATAAGCTTGCAGAAGGTGTTAAATACAACTCTGCTAAAGATGTTTTCCAAACACTTCTGAGAGTGTTATATTAAAACCCTTTGTGCAGTGTTGAGGAAACATGGCTGGGGCATAAATTCCTCCCTCTCCTGGGAACGCTCCTTGCAGTGTTACTGGAACACTTCGTTAGGAGAAGCTAGCTATTCTGCACTTGTAATAATGAAAAGTAATCATGCACTCTGACCATTAAATAATGTGATTCACAAAGATAACCAACAGGACACAGAACATTATGATTATCAGAATTATAGGTAGTTTCAAAGTCATTATCAATAAAGTATATCTCTATCTAACAATTTCGTCCATAATTTCAAGGTTTAGTTGCATAATGTATTGTAATTGTTGGTACGAAACTGTTTAGATTGGTACTAATTAATTCTTAGTCAAAAATTCAGCTCACTCTCAAAGCTTAGTTGGTGAAAAAATATTATTTTATTTACAAACCAAAAATAATAGAATACCACACACCAATTCTACGTAGATATTGGGGTGGAAGTGTATGTTTGTATATTATAATGAAATGTCAAGGTCGCAAAATTATTAGGCACACTAGCTAATAACATAACCTGGCAGCCAATATTATTAGTTCATTGAACATACAGCTCCAGCTCAATCAAGTTTATTTTTTCGTTGGTGAAACTTTCATCCGAGCAAATACGTACTTGTAAATCACTCGTGAAATTGGAAGTGAAGGCCGCGTAGAACCAAGGCGGGTTGTTGTAATCGCAGCAAGTTTTCGTGCTACAGCCTTTTCCATCCCAAACATAGACGTTACTAGAATCGTGGGTGTCACAGAAGTAACTGGTACCGATGTAGTCTGGGAATTGATAGCCCTTTTGATGGGCGCAGGGACAGCGAGGATACGAAAGAAGGTGCAGGTGGTCCAAGGCAAAGGTCCACACATGCGTAGGTGTAGGCGTAGCTAGAAAGATGTTGACCCCGTCTGCATAGTTTAAGCCTGTTCTAGCTGAAGTCCAATTTTGAAATGCGTCAGCTGATCCATATCCACTCCCTAAAGCACGTCCACACACTCTCTGGTAGACAGTATCTGTAGAAATGGTAGCAAGACTGCATCCTGGGGCGGTTGTTTGGGAGCACGACCTCGGATTCGAAGATAGATTCCATCCCACAGGGCATGTCTCCTCGAGGTTGCTCATATTTAAAGAAATAACTTGTTTCCAGAGTCCTTCACCACAATCTCGCTCCACCTCGTCTCTAAATTGTAAAGTGTCTAGGACAACTTTATGGCCTATCTGTTGTATTTCGTTAGCAGAGTAGCAGCCTCTATCGAGACGAATTATTGACGGAATAATTTTTTGAGAAAATAGACCAGAAAATAAAGCAAGAAGTATACAAGCTACAGAAAGAAATGTGCTATTTTCCATCTTTCTTGTTTCAATTTAGCGGGTTTCTAGCTTAAAGTTTTGAATTAATTCTGTCACCATTAGCGCTCAGATTACTACTCCTTTCAGGCCTCACAAATGCTCTTTAAGTATCTTGCAAGTCGGAAATGTGGGGAGGAACCTCCCCACATTCTCGGAACTAAACTGTGTGTCACGCCCCTCTGAGGGCCCGTAAGTAGATGATAAGTTGGAGGAGGGCCGACAATTACAAGCAAGAAAAACTTGAATAACTTTATAACGGAAGCAGCTACGCATCCGGGGTGTGGCGGACTGTCTTCATTAAGAATTTTGTAAACAATGAGCTGTTTCTTCTCAGATTGCTGCGTTTCTAGCTTTATATCGCGATTAGCTCAGGTTGCTAATGAAACAGGATAGGCGGAGTGTTCTGTTGTCGCAAAGGGTACATGACCACCCAATAGGATGTTGGTAAGATTATTTGTCTACCTGTTCAATAACAAATGCGGTATAGCCAATATATTTCAGTGATATAGCTATCATTTAGCTAGCAACTTGTAATGCAGTCACACTTAAGCTGTTTGCCGTTAAATTGTGTGCTTGTCAAAGCCGTGTTTATGCCAATTCCTTTTCTTCAACTACTATAGATGGCGTTTATCATAAGGATTAGGACCAACTCTGGCAGCACTCCACCTTCAACTCTGATCACAACTATATTTTGTATATGTGTACTACTACTTAAATTCTATCATTTCATCAATTTTCATATACATATAAATAAATGCAACAATTGATAATTTTATTTAACAAGAAAGTCTAGTAACTTTAGCTACAAGCTAACAGTGCTGTACTGCTGAATCCTGTGAATAATACCAGAATATTTTTTGGGTCACAGTAGGTAGAATCGACTGATTTTAATCCTGTTTCTTTAGTAGAACGCCCCACCAGTTTGCATTTTCCATCTGCTGTACATTACCTGGGCGTAGGAAACATAAATATAATTGCAAACAGACTAGATGAGCTGTACAGCCTCAATCTCTTGAGCGGAAAGCGGTGGATTATGATACCACTGTAGAAAAACACAACTTCAATTACATGCAATAGCTTGGAGCAATGGCTTAACTTTGTAACAGTCAACACAACAGTATCGTTTCTCTTTGTGAAGACTTTGCCTTGTCTTAAATCCTTTACTGCTACAGTTTAAAATGTTTATAACACTGTATTATATGATTGATCTTGTACCCGACTGGTGCATCTTTTACAGGATCAGAGTAGTTTCTGTATACAGTGTTATAAACATTTTAAACTGTAGCAATAAAGGATTTAAGGCAAGGCTCCTGTCACTTGTCAGACTGTCTGTCCTATAGACTCTGCTCCTGTCACTTGCCCCTCTTATCTATTCTGCTTCTGTAACTTGTCAGACTGTCTGTCCTATTAACTCTATCCATTCTGCTCCTGTAACTTGTCAGACTGTCTGTCCTATCAACTGTGCTCCTGTCAGTCACTTGTCAGACTGATCGTCCTATTGACTCTGCTCCTGTCACTTGTTAGACTGTTCATCCTGTCAATTCTGCTCCTGTAACTTGTCAGACTGTCTTTCCTATCAACTGTGCTCATGTCAGTCACTTGTCAGACTGATCGTCCTATTGACTCTGCTCCTGTCACTTGTTAGACTGTTCATCCTGTCAATTCTACTCCTGTCACTTGTCTGACTGTCCGCCCTATGAATTCTGCTCCTGTCACTTATCAGACTGTCCTCCCTATCAATTCTACTCCTGTCACTTGTCAGACTGTCGGCCCTATGAATTCTGCTCCTGTCACTTGTCAGACTGTCGGCCCTATGAATTCTGCTCCTGTCACTTGTCAGACTGTCTGTCCTACCGACTCTGCACCTGTCACTTGTCATACTGTTTGTCCTATCATTCTGCTCCTGTCACTTGTCTGACTGATTGTCCCATCAATTCTACTCCCACCAGTACTAATTGTAAGTCAGGTACTTCACCTATTTCCGATTTTCTTGTGTATCAACCAACATGCAAACCAGCTCGTGTTTTGACTAGTGCAGAATCGATTTCACTGTTACAAGAAAGAAAAGGAAGAAGGTAGAAGAAGAGGAAGATAAGAGAAGGAAAAAATTAGAGAGAGAACAAATGAAATTGATGAAGGAAGAAGAGAGGAAACAGAAAATTGAGGAGAAAGAGGCAAAGAGGGCTGAACAAGCTAGGAAGAAAAAAGAGCAGGCCATAAGGAAAGAGGAGCAAGCCAAGCAAGAATAGCAGAAACTAAAAGTAAGTGAATGCAGAGCCAAAAGAAGTTTACCAGGTGAGTCTTCCCTAAAAACATGCCCCAAGAGAAGACGTCTTGAAATAAAAAATGTTCAGGAATCAAGTCTACATACTTGTTCCATGTGTTTTGGTCTCTACAAAGACGATATTAATGGCGGAACTGGGTTGGTTTTGGATGGCTGTGATTGGATCCAGTGCACTAATAAAGACTGTGCTTCCTGGAGTCATGTAAATTGTCTGGAGGAACAACAGGGTGGCTATGTGAGTGCTATTTGTCACATATTTTTCTAGCGGAACATGGTTTGTTGTACTGTGGACGTGTTACATTGGACACTGTTATATTTAAATTGGATTCCTTCATTAATCTTGTTTAAAGTGAATGTACTTGTACTACTGATTTGAAAGAAATGACCTGTTTACATGGGCTTGTAGTGGCCTCTGGTCATCACTAGTCACACACACACATTCAGTTAGCAGGAAATCCAGCCTACTCTGTTGTGGTTAGCAAATTAACATGTGTAAACTAAAGAAACTATCTTACTTTATGTGACTTTGTTCATAATATTGACTAAGTGCAGTTTCAGCCAATTGCATATGAATTTTTCAAATCCAACTTGGTATGAGAATGTGCTCTCTTTTATCATAATCTTTAGCTATCCTGAAACATGGGTACCAACTACATGTGGCACATTGCCTAGACAGCAGTAACCAGCATGATATCATTTTACATTCTGACTTTTCTCTATTCAATCAATTCCATTTTGAAAAATTGAAGAATATATGGGATTAAGAGAATGATAGTTTCACTTTATTGACCTATAAATTTACCATTATTCCACAATGCTAATGCTTGTCTATTATTCCAGAAAGTAAATGCTAGCATCATCTGGTAGGTCCTAACCCATGAAGTGTAATCACAACATTGCTGGTATATATATAATGTGTGCATGTCTATTATGTATGTACATATGTATGTGTATTAATTTAATTAATTACTTTATTGTTAGCTAGTTTGTTTTGTTCTGTTATTTTTATTTATTTATTTATTTATTTTTTGGATAGGATGATATACAGCTATAATGTATAATTTTAAATCATAGAATCAAGGTCTGGAGAGGTTCTTGCAAAGGATCAACCTTCATGTTACAGCTTGAGAACATTTTGTCTTTTGCAACAGGGATGCCCTGTGAACCACCGTTAGGGTTTAGTCCACCTCCATTCTTAGGATTTTCATCTGATTCGAAGTTCCCAACAGCTAATATACATGCGCTAGCTAAAGCAATCCAAATCCAGCTGTTACATATACCATAACACATGCCAAACAAACTCATTATACTGAGTACGATGTACTGGAATATTTAATGTGTGAGATACAAACTCACAAATTGTGTGCGCACTACTCAATTAACACCCACACCCTAACACCTTAAAGTCCATACAAACACACAAATTGTGTGCATGCCACTCAATTAATACCCACACCTAAACACCTTGAAGCCAAATACATAACACACAAATTGTCTAAACAAATCGTAAACTGCCTATTACTGTCTCAGCTCACATGTTTGTAGCAATGGCATAGGTACACTGTAAAGAGGGAAGGCATTTCAGTTCATTGCAACATCTCAAGTTTCACACTTTATTTCACCTGCGCAATAAGTGAAGTAAAGCTGTTAATACCAGATGAAACTCTTTTTTCCGAGTCTGGCATGGGTGGCTGAATTTGGCACAAAACAGCACACCTGCAGAGGGAGACGAGAACCTTGACCATTCAAAATAACAATATGCTTGTGTGTTTGTGTGAAATACCTTATACTCTATTCTGTGTGTCACCCATTATAACAGGCATCACTTGTGACTTATTTTGAAATTAATCAGTCAGTGATCCAATTATTAGTTTTGATAAATGTCATGAGTTATGCAATAGTTGATTTAGTGACAGGATGGACTTAAACAAGTGCTTAGTCAACAGAAAGGACAGTCAGAACATTGACCAATTTAGACTGGACAACTGGAACATGTGTTTAAAGGAAGTGATGGACAAGAAAGCACATTACAGGGATTCATACGGAATTTTTTGCTAGAAGGAAGATTTTGTAGAGTCACAAAAACCGTTTAGCCACATGAATAAGGTGACGTCAGCACTATGAAACATATTGTCAGATGAAAACTTAAACAAACTATTATGAATTGATGTTGAAGGACCAGAAGATGTGTGGGACATTTTTTTAACAAA
>WLWD01002785.1_pt1 | contig 60323 bp, 35 predicted proteins | sample 6712731 | NCBI WGS metagenome assembly WLWD01 (sample SAMN12718690, study PRJNA576275) | sponge metagenome | isolation source: marine sponge | host: Mycale hentscheli | place: New Zealand: South Island, Marlborough, Capsize Point | collected 2014-11-01 | reverse complement strand
TTTTTAATTAATATACTGAAAGGCATGCCTGAGTCTAAACAAAAAAATGGGAGTCACTCTTTTAAAGTAAAGCTTTTATCTAGCTTCACATTATTTTATGAACTACTCGAATGCACAAGTTGTTAAACAATTAGTAGTATATAATTTAGGAGTACATCCAATGAGATAACTAAGGTACATAATTTTGTATACGTGCGAAGGAAACCTGTAAGCATTTTGTAAGGTGTGTCTGCTAATGTAGTCTAATCAGGTAAAGAGTGATCTTGTCATTACAGCAGTTTGGTAAGTGTGTCTGTTCATCAATTAGAGATAAGCTCATTTACTACATGTGTACTTAAAGAACATAACACAAAGTAAGCGGTGATGGAAAAGTACATGATGTTTATAGCACTGATATAACAACAGAGACTGGGAGGGGGAAAAGGGCAGTAAATGCCCACAATTAGCATATTACATACTGTACTGTTCAACAGTAAACAAGCTAGAATCAAGTGACACTCTCAGGGTCAATATTTCGATATATATGCATGAATGGTACTTAGGATGCCCTTTTTCACACAAGCGCTTAATTATGTATGTTTGGACTACCATTGAAACCTCACTGCCCAGTTGCTCTTGCAAGTCCTATAAATAATACATTGGACAATTTTTGTGTAATTGTAATGATATTATAAAGCTGTATGTAATTGTAATGTCTTTGGGTACTTCCATTTGCAGGGGGAAAGGGAGGATGTCATGGAAACAGAGATGTATCATGGAGTCAATGTATATAGTGAAACAAGGCAACAATGCTATGAATAGGGACACTGGGATATTTCCAAGGGTGTGTTAGAGCATTATAGCTTGAGGCGTTATTAGTATTAACTAAAACATGTTTATAATATCTTCACCATAGCTACAGTATCCTCTCTAGCTATAAAAACATTTACGACTAGTACTTTGAACTTTAACAATCAATTACAACATATAAGGTGCCAATAGGTTATTCTACATAATTTTGTTAAACATTATAATATGTAAGGTATAAGTGTATCATCTATAATGCAATGTTGATTGATTGATTCTTATAAATTGTAAGCCCCTTCCTCTTTGCAGATGTGCAAATTATTACAGAGATAAAAAAGCTGTAAGAATTAGACATATAAATGAAAATGATTCAGCTTCCATTATTATTAAGTAAACTGCATCGTCTTGAAAATAAATGTTGTGATGGAAAAAGCTCAAACATGTGGTACTGATCTAATTAAATTATACAATATCCTGCAAGCATATGTTTCTTTTTATTCAACACAAACTCTACATAAGCTGAATACATGTTTATAATCTAGCTAGATAATTAGCTAACTCACAAACGCAGGATCACTTCAAAGAGCCCAATTAAGATTAAATGCTTGAACTTCAAAGCACTTAATTATAAATTTCAGAGAACACAGTCTGTAGTTAGTGATAATGAAGCAATGGACAGAGCTCATCTGATATTGTAGTGGCTTGAGTGGACAAAATTGCATGAACCATAATTCTACAACGAGATGACCACGGGTAACATGAGTGATCTCCGCAAGATTCTGTTAGGCATGCCCATTTAAATTATCTGTTCAAGCCCAGGGCATACTTTACCAATTAAAGCTGCACAAAAATGGTTTGGCTCAAGTCGCACTAGTTGGACTATTGATGCCTCTACTTTGGTGAGTATGCCGAGTGGAGGAAACTCATACAGAAATACAAGTGCCCCGCACACGTTGATCATGTGATGCAATGTTAAGGCCTTCATTAGCCTCAAACGAGGATTATTGCACACCATGAAACTGGTATATAAAGTACCTAAAAAAAAGGACATATCCTGTAACAGACAAACAAAACCAGAGATGACTGTTTATAGCAATATATCTGATACATGTGTGCATGAACTACAATGCAATCAGATGGCCAATGTACAGTAACCATTGTAGCTGAAGAATTAATCAAAATGGTTTGGCTCAAGTCGCACTAGTTGGACTATTGATGCCTCTACTTTGGTGAGTATGCCAAGTAGAGGAGACTCATACCAATGTTAAGGCCTTAATTAGCCTCAAACGAGGATTATTGCACATCGTGAAACTGGTATGTATATAAAGTACCTAAAAAAAGGACATATCCTGTAACAGACAAATAAAACCAGAGATGACTGTTTATAGCAATATATCTGCTACATGTGTGCATGAACTACAATGCAATCAGATGGCAAATGTACAGTAACCATTGTAGCTGAAGAATTAATCAAGCCGGAAATCTCTATAATTATGAATAAATACATTGTAGGCTTTAATACAGGAATTTTGGCTTGAGGAAGAAGGGGGGAAACTGTTTTGCTAGTGGATGAGGCTATATATTTGTAGATATGTAAAGTAAAACTTCCAAATAGTGACCACATTCTCAGTGGTTGGTCCTTTCTCAGAGGTTCTTTTGTAAATGTTGATAAAGAGTTAGGCAAACTTGAATTTAAAAATGCATTCATTATTTATGCATGTCTTATTGTGGTTATCAGAATGGTGTCCTGATGACAAGCATCTTACTAGAAATACTTTCTTCGGAAGTCTTAACTGCCTTCTTGTGGCTACTGGTAACTAAGTTAGCTATTTCTCCTCCACTTTTATCTACTTTGATAGGATGTGCTGCCACTGGATATGCAATTTTCTGTAAAAAAACTTTCCAGAATAAGGGGATTGTTTGAAGTGGTATTTGCAACGAGCCACACCAGTCTTTATTTCAGTAGCAAGCCTGGTGATTTTTTCTAGTAGCACTTGCTGTTCTGTGGATATTATTTCCTGCACTTTTTGTTCAGGTGATGAAGATTAAAATAAAAGCATCAAACTTCCAGCCCAAAATCGTATGCCATTTTTATTGGCTTACGCATGACCACAATCTCTCAAAATTCAGTAGGTGTGGTCTTTGGTCGCTGTAGAGAGGTGAATGTATTTTTTTTTAGCAAAATGGGACTGAGAAATTGGTCGCTGGTCGGAAATAAGACGTGGTTGCTTCTCGGAGGTTTTAAATTCACTTGTATTTGTTGTAGTTGCAATTGGGGACGCATGACTCTTCAGGCCACAATTTTGTAACGCCTGGCGCTGGGGACTTCAGGCTCAAGCTGTCCTCTTTGTCGTTATTGAAGAAATCATGGTTGCTATTTTTTTCTCTGCTTATTGATATGCTTAAATTCAGTTGGTGATCTTGCCCAATCAGCTATATTTGTGAAGGGGGCGAGGGCATATCCTGTTTTTTTCTTTAATGTATCAAAACCTAGTGTATTGGAAATGGATATTGGAAGAATTAAGAAATTTTGGATTATATTATCAGCATGTTTGAACTATTATCGTCCATATCTTTATTTTTAAAAATTCAACATCCAAAGTAGAACATAAGAGGAGAGAAAAAGGCTCTAAATGATCCACAGTGAAAATGAAATGAATCATTTGCTATTGACTTTCCATTAATCTAATATTATTATAATGAAAGTTACTTTTATTTCACTTTTAAACTGAAAAAGGGCAATATCTTATTGAAGTTATAGCTATTGTGTAAAGTTGTGCCAAGCAATTCTAAATCTAAATTAACTGATCTGATAATGTGAAGAGGGCTATAGCACTTACTGTGTCTGTCGTTAATCAGTTAATTCGTCACTCAGTCAGCAAGTTACTGAGGATCTCAAAAAATAGAGCTGACCTCGAATGAGGTGGGAACTTAAATTAGACAAAGATTGAAATTTTTTATTGTCCAGTAAATAGAAGATCTGTCTTTAAAGGGTATTAATTGGAACGAGGCTGATATGAAAGTGGACTAGATAGCATACATAATCAGCAAGTTAAAGCAGTATTATTTAACCTTTTCACCAGTAACCGTCATATGGCGGTAAGACTAGCCGTGGTCACAAAAAAATCTAACCGCTTAAGCTATCAAGATTTAGCTAAAGCTTTGCTTATTGCACAATATTTCTATTAACACTCACTTACTTAGTACCGTAGTTATGGCTTCTCAATTTGATGGGCACGGAGAGTTGAAAATTTTTGTTCGACAACGATTTGGGCTTTCCAGTGTCGAAAGCGGTCATAAAGATGGTGATGAGTTTGACAGTAACACATCTGAGTTTCCTAGAGCTACACCACTTACATACTTTTAAAGGTGTAGCAGCTCTTAAAGAAGCTCCAGACAACATTCCCAGTGATTACTAGAGGTCAGATGCAGAAAGCAAGTCAGAAACAATAGTTGCCTTATAGTTAACAAGGCACAAGTAATATATAGAGCTCTGGAAACAGTGATATAGCTAAGAAATAAAATCATTTGAATACATTTTGGATTTTGCTGTAGTGGTGATTTAATCAGAAACTAAATAAATTATAGCAAACATTACCAAGAAATCCCAGTTTCTTTAAAAAGTTTTTTTTTATCCTGCATACTTTCAGTAGCTTCATAACCATTATTAGATAGTTATGTGAATGTCCCAGTTTGCTGCTAAAATGCATCTCTATTATTATAAACATATCAAGGAAAATATAATCAAATTACATTTAACCATGTTTGTTTCCGAAACACTTGGCGGTGTGTTAATGAATCAACTTCATAGAATCTGTTAAGCTTAATCACCTTCCCAGGAAAAAAAAAGGTACCTTCAGAACACACAAATTCTTTTAGAAATATCTGTCATGCAGAAAGCTTTGGTTTCTTCGCTGGGGTTAGCACTGGTTTCTTCGCTGGGGTTAGCACTGGTTTCTTCGCAGGGGTTAGCAGCACTGGTTTCTTCGCTGGGGTTAGCACGGGCTTCTCTGACAGTGCATGACTTTGGACATAATTTTTCTTCTTCAACCACTGCTAAAATAATGCATCAAATTTGTATGATTTCAGCCTGTTAATCTGTTCTGCGCTGTGTCTAACAGGAATCCTTCCTTCTGGGAAGGTGGTATATTTTAAAAGGATTCATTGTAGCATTCCTCATCCATGTATAACTTCTAGAATGAAAACGGATGTAGTTGTCATTAGGTAAGTGGTCGCCATGAACATACTTTACGTGTGACACACCCACAAACATTGGAACTTTTTGAGCCGAAAATCGATGCGAAAGTTCCTTAGATTTTAGCAGCGAGCTGTTCAAAAAGTTCCTGAACACGGTGATCAATTGGAGCTTTTTGAGCCGAAATCGATACGAAAATTCCCAGTGGGCTGCTCAGAAAGCTCTGAACCTGGTGCAAAAGTGAGCTAAAAGTGCCAGGTTTTTGTTTGAACGGAAGAGTGCGTAACCGGGTGACGCCCCTTAAACTAAAGCTTGTATTTTCACATCGAGTTTATCTCTCTCCCTGCTGTAATGGGTATCTCTACATCACGACGGCGCTGGACAGTTCAGAAAGTGAGAAGGGATAGTTACACAATAGCTTTTACTTAGATGGCTGCTAGGGTCATGAAGTGATCTATGTTTGGTGGCCTGGAATAATTTAAATAGTGACTTGGCAGGGTGATCAATAGCTTACTCAATTATACTCTAGCAATGACAAGGGGAGGGAACAGGGGGTAGTTGCAATAAGAAATAAGTTATGATAATGCCATCAGTATTATTTTCCTAGGTTCAAGAAATGTTTACACAGTAATTTTCTTGCGAACAATTGATAACATCAACCTCTTTTTTTTTCAGAGAAATAGAAAACATTTTCTAAAATTAAAATTCCTTTATGATTTTTTCTTTCTCTGCCCAGGTATATCCATAAAAAACCATAAAATCAATCAAAATCAAGTTGGTGTGGCCAATAGCTGGTTGGAACTTTTTGCAAACTGGTCATAAATATATAATATATATATTATTTATATACATACATGTATATATGTATATATGTGTATATATGTTGGAAGACTGCACTCAACATAGTTACTGAAAAGCATTTGCACTCAGCATAGTTACTAACAAGCATTTTGAACTTGTTGACTCTTGTTTTCTTAATGTATATAATTGTTCACTTATTTCTATATTAGTATTTTTATAAATAACTCACATTGCCTATTTAAACTTGGTTCGTTCATTTTACATTTTTGTCATTATTATTCTGCCAACTATGAATTCTGCTAAAGAAAATTTTAAACATTGTATACATATGTATATATTGATCAGCATATATCCTTCTTTAGGTATATATAACCTAAGAAAGAAGTTAAAGTCGATCTTTTTGTTGTGTCTGTAGACTGCTACAACTGGAATGGAGGATGTGCGCGATCAAAGTCAAGGGAATACACTTACAAAAGGTATGTTCACTCTAATACTCGCTAATAATATTACAGAGCGTTAGACTGCAAATTTTCTAACTTTAAATTATATTCCTGAATTTCACGTTTATCAATTGTCATTCATAATAAACTTATTTAATTCTCTCTTCTCTTGCAATATCGTGTAACATATTATCATATAAAAAATTTTTAATTCCTTCATTTCACTTTTGCATTATCTTTCAGAATGCATGCTCATTCACCTACTGGATAAAAAATGTGTTGTTTACATCTGTTCACTGATAGAAATGTCGCTGTATATGCATTCCTGCCACTTTTTTCCCACTAGTATGAATAGTTATAGACCATGGGCTTGAAGAATTATCTATATAAAAATAACACTTGTGTATCAGTAATGACATTAACCTATGACGAAAAGAGTTGTTAAAGCGTCACCTACCTAAATGAAGTTCTATACGCTTCATACATAGTTGAAAGAAGAAAATGACTAGAAAAAACTCTTCCATATCAGATTAGAACCCATGACCCTCAACTTAGCACTCACGCACACTTACCATTATAAGGTTCAGGAAGAATTTGAGCAGGAGTAAAAAATCTTGGATCAAAATGCCTTATGTTATACTGCATTCCTAAGTTGCAAAATTTAACATCAAGTACAACTGTGTAGCTGGGTGCTTGCTAGTCTAAAAATAATTCTAAGAGTTGCCGAGGTTTGACTTTTTTGTTCCATAGTTACTGGGGATTTATACAAGATCTTTTGCTGTGGATTGGGGGAATTATTTAGGGTCACATGAAAATAGTAAAGTTATGACTTGTATTACACAGATGGACAGATGAAAATTTGACAGATTATTACCAATTGCTATCAATAGACTAGACCTAAATAATGAATGTCATCAAAATATGTGAATTCATTACGTCAGTATTGTTTTATAGTAACAATATATCCAGCTCACCTAGTAGTGAAATACAGTAACACGTAACTGACATGATGCGAGTTGTGTGCATGGCAACACTTTACCAGTTTCATTCATACCACCTGACAATAGTTGTTTTCTTTCAAGTTGATTAATATTGTCCCCACAAACGACAGTAGCCATATCAATCAGTGCTCACACTAGCACTTCCATAGAGTTTCTGTTACCTATTGCTGTGATGCAGATAACTGGTTAGTTAATCGTTAAATAAAGCACTAAAGGTGCGAACCCTCAGCGCTACTATACACTAGATAGCTATTATGAAATCATCTCAGACCAAAAGAATAATTTATTGGCTATTCTCATCAGTTATTCATATAGATTAAGCAAGGAAAATAGTACATATATTAATGTTGTCTTCATAATAGAAGAAGTTAAACATGCCAGAGACACTCATGCACCGAATTATATTTCCAACACAAAACTCCACTTCCAGCGCATGGTTAACTACAACATAAGGCAAAACTACATATGGGGGGGGGGGGCATTAGCCCGTAGTTAGAAGTAGCACAATGAAAATCTTAAATCATCATTCTGAGTAAGTTCATACCTAAATATACAGTTAATTGTCAGTAATCTTCAATATCAGAGCATGACATACAAGCAAACAGACAGATGGACAGAATACTACAAAAACCCTCTTGTGCATGCATGCTAAGGTTTAATAATCGGCAATGAAATTGTACTCTAATTTGCATAAATTAGTTGCGATACTTATCAAACCTACCTTGCAGTATTTTTTCAAGTGTAATATTAAAAGATTTCAGTGTAGGGTTGGTTTAATACATTACTGCTCTTATCGGAGCCTGAAACATCAGCTCTTGTGTTTGCCAAGTAATATGAGTCATGAGTTGTTAGTGTAGTTTTCATAAGAGACACATATTCCACAACCAAACAATTAGCATCTGCAGGTTTACTCGAAATGAATTATTAATAATGGGTAAGTGATATTAAATGTTGATATGTTCCCCGAGTTAATTGTTACTCTCCTAGCAAATAATATTTCTTGTGGTTTAAATTATAGTATTACTTTAAAGGTTATAAACACAATCATGTTTGTATGCACTTATTACATGATTTAATGCACTATTTGTACCATGATATGCTCAAACCACCCAATTATTATTCAATTCGAGGTTAGTAAATTATGTACCCACCTCCTAAAAGGTGAAAAGTGACCCATCCAATCAATAATAGTATTCATGCATTTCCCATAGCCTAGTACCAAGGTACAAGTCGGTTGCATTCTTCCATTCAGTCAGTACAGTTATTATACTACCCTCAGGACTTCAGCACTTGGTTTTGTAAATCCCGTGCTAACCTCCATTTTATGGTGTTACCTATACTTACGTCTTTCATGATATGATTTCTACCAAAAACTCTCAGGAAGCACCACGTATTCTCTACAAACGATTTCAGCATCAATCACTTTACAGAAAAGCAATATACCACACTTTCCTGATCCTGATGACTATACAGTCGGAACAATATAAAATACTATCCTTGGGATTTCAGCCCTTGGTTGTGTAAATACCGTACTCCATGTTATTATGTTACTTATATTTTTGTCTTTCATGATTTGATTTCTACCAAAGACTCTCAGGATAGCTATCAAGTACCAAGTGTTCTCTACAAAAGATCAAAAGCATCAATAACTTCACAGGAAAGCGATATACCAGACGTTCCAAACACAACCGATGTTCCAGAAATATTTCCTGTGCCAAGAAGATCTTATGATACATACGGTAAGTAAAAAGAATTGATCATATTACATTGATAAGTCCAGTGTTACCATGAAAATATTGTAAAAATTTAGCTTGCCAAAATAATTCAAGTATTGATTGTGTGTACTTATTGTTACTAATGATCTTGAAAGTATGCATGTTAATGTTGTTATTATGTAACTATACTATGTAAATTCCTTTGGCTGCATTTTGTTATTGATTTCCCTCTAAAATATAAACTTGACTCTACTTAACTCAGTCATGGTCACTCACTACTTCACATTATTTTTAAATGCTCCAAAATTTTCTTCAGCCCATACAAATCCATCTTATCAGCAAACGTCTTCCATTCTTCTAAATAGTTGTTATGTACTGATTGAATGCTTCCACATTTTCATCTGTCCTTCTTCCAACTTACGCATATCTTTCAATTTTAAACTTAATCGAATCTCTGTTCAGCATGGCACATTCCAATATTTCCTCCATTACTCCACTTATATATCAGCCAAGCTCATAGATCTTTCTCCAATAATCGTATCATTCAACACATCTTCATTCTATCACAATCTTATATCCCTGTCATGTCCTAACCAACAGTGTTAACTCTGCAATCTTTGGCTTTGTGTTCTGGCCGAAGTTGTAAAGGGTGCCGTCACATAGCAACGCCTGCGTGCCTTAGTAGCGCACTCCAGCTGAATAGTCCACATTATTTACTACAGAGTCACACCCCACTTTGAAACAAAATAATGCTCGTGAAATGCAGCTGTGCCTCACTCACCATTATGCGCATACGGTTAGGGCGGGACAGAGTCAACTTACAAAAATCCTCACGCAAAAAAGTAATGGATCCAGAAATCTACTCTCGTACTGCTCAGGAATGCACTAATCAAACTTTGTCAAGGCTTAGGGCCACAAAGGCTCAACTCCATTACGATGAGATATTTTTGATATACAGAATTTTACAGAAATAATCGACAATAATTTTCATGGTAAGGTGAGTAAGTAGAGAACTAAAATAGAATTCAATGAAAACTCATCGTTATAGCATACAAGCAAGGATAAGAAAACAGTATACAAATAATCATCTTCTCAACTTCAGCGGTAGCCATGCCGTATTGCTGTGAAGTCCAAAATGGTGACAGGGCTATTTCTTGAGATGCAACAGGCTTCCATTCTTTATTCTTATTAGGTGCTTTCTCCTAGTAGTACTTGCTGGCCTGCAGAAATAAAATAACTCGGGGAATAGCATAAGTAAGTTTAACATGCCCTAGCAACCATGGCCTATTCCATGGGTCTGTCGCGCTCAAAAAGTGTGGTAGCACCCTTAAAAAAGGGTTGATGTCCAGTCTGATGAATGTCAGTAATTTTTTGCTTTATTCAATATTCTTTCTATAAGTGGTATCTTTAGTAACTCATAACTGCAACATCTACTTCACGTTGGAAATTACCCATGGGAAGCTTGACTTAGCTTTGCATCTTTATCTTAGTCATTTAAAACCTGTTATTGGGAGCATAATAAAAATCATATCTTCTGAAATTACCATTCTGCTGGCTCCACTCTCCAATGCGCACTATACTGGCTCTCTGTTGATGTGTCCAGGTAAATTCCATACATGGAATAGTCGGTCCATCTCCATTTCTTTTCGGTGGGCAACTAGTAGTCTCACGTTTCACACATTTAGTCTATTATAGTGTCCCCTTACTCTACTGATATAGCACTTGCATTCTCCACCATTGCTATATACCTCACTTTGATCTGCTAGATTGTGATTTCTACTCAACTACTGATGTTACTGCTCCCTGATTCATTCTGTGGCTGATATATAGCTAGCCATGTTTCCATGTCTTGGCTGCTTATTAATATGTTTTTCACTATCGCTTCATAAGCCTTTTTGTAATTGTTTTCAGATAGCTTCAACACATTGCCTCTTTTCTTGTTTGACTAGAGTTATTACCTTTTTGTCCATCAAAATTGATGACATTCAATACGCACATCAGCAAGCTGTGAATCAACATACACAGTGGATTCATGGATTGCTTTCTGGGTACCTTGTGTCTATTTTCATCTTTATAACAGAGTACTGCTGTAGTTAATTTTAAAATAAGGCCAACCTTGACATCAAGATTGTCTTAGCTTCAGGGAAGCTCTACTATTGTTGTGGAGCAAATGTATTGCTCTATTGTATATCCAACATCATCAACAGTTCTGAAAACTTAGTATCAACTTAGCTTCGGAAACTTCAGTATCTATTTTGTTCAAGCCCTGAAAGGTTTACAATCTGTTGTATAGAAGTTGATCTTGGCTATCCAGGCTGATAAATTTTACTTCGAGTATTGAGTTTGAATGCCTCTTGTTGAGTTTCACTTATTTCGAAAAAGTGTGCCTTCCTTAAGTCCTGTTCAGTTCCCCTTTGACTCTCCTTATTCTGAAAAACAAGAGTCATTTGGCATTCAAACTTCTTGGTAGTCATCTCATGTTTCGTTCATTCAACCTCCTGTCTCTTCAGATCCCACTTAGCATTATCTTTTTTTCTCCTTTATCTTGTCATCTCTGTTCTTGCATCATGCAGTGAAGTACCACACTCATGTCACTAAATTGCTTTGAACTTGCTATCCCAGATTGATTGTATTACTTGCCTCTGCCACTGCAGATGACTAATCTTCATCACACACACTATGCTCGCATTATCTAAGATTTCGCTTTTTCATATTTTGCAAAAAAACAACGTAAGAACAACTAACTCCGTCTACTCTACTGGGACATTACTAGTAGATTCAATCATAATCGTTTGCACTTTGACCATCCTTTCCATCTATCAGTTATAACTGGCCTCCCTGGATCATTCCAAGATTGCTTGTACTAATGTACAAGCACTCGCCTTCCAGCAACGAGGCTTTTCCTATGTTACTGGTGTAATTCAGGTTTCTTTAACCTTTTTTTTTCTCCCATAGTACATGGCCATCAGTATTCTGCTCTTTAATATTTTAGTTCACAACAATCTATATATAATATTGGTTTGTTCGTTAAAATTTCTTTAGCTAGTACAAATCCTTTACTTTTTGTATTTATGTTTAGCAGATATGTGATACTATAGTACAATTATATGGATTAATTGTATTATATACACTTTTCTGACTGCTTCATAGAATTGTATATGGCAAAGTTAAAACATTGAGTTAAGAAGAAGATTGCATTCAGATCAGTTCTTCTCTGTTGGTTCATGAGCTCTATAGCAATATACCTGATATGTATTTAGGAACTAAAATAGTGCATAAGTATCTTAGTCACAAATTCATTAGCTAGAAGTTAATATGAAACCCATTCTGAATGAAGTGGCTTTGATTTGCAAGACAAAAGGAGCAGTTACTATGGTGGTTTCACTGTGAGACAATATAAACTAAGTTGTAGCAGCTTGTTTGGTTACATTTAAGAATTAATAATTTTTAGCCACTTCCACAAAAGAATTTAAAATGCTGCTGTCTTGGCAGTCACACTGAGTAAGCCAATATAATATTCTAGTTTTCTTGAAGCCAAAGTGTAAACCTTAGTTACAATCTAAGGTCCCATTTTAAATCACCTTTTAATTACAAAATGCAATAGTGTAAAATATTTTAAAGGCACACTTAAGAATACTAGTGGACTATATGTACGCTGCCATTGTCTTGACTTGCCATGTTGGCAAATAATCTTGGAGCCCATGCCATTGGTGGATTTAAGGAATCCATGTCATTTGCCCGTCGCATTTGCAGATCATGTATGGCAACTACTGAAATGATCCAGGAACATTTCCAAGAGAGTGAATTTGATTTGCGAACCCCTCAACTGCATCGAATTCAACTCGATGACATGGTGGGCTCTAATCAGGTAGCTAAGTCAACTGAATAGGGAATTAATAGGCGTTCAATTCTTGAAGATATACCCAATTTTTCAGTTGTACGTAACATACCACATGATATCATGCATAATTTGTTTGAAGGCGTTATTCCATACGAGATAAAATTGTTACTGCAACACCTAACAGAAAAAAAATTGTACTGTAGCTATTCTTAATTCTCGCATTAATTTATTTGATTTTGGTTATTCAGAAGTCTCTGATAAGCCATCATTGATAGATGAAAAGGTGTTAAAAAGCCCCGATCAGAAAATTCGACAGTCTGCTACCAAAATGTGGTCACTTGCGGTATACCTTCCTTTACTGATAGGTGACTTAGTCCCTAAAGGATGTGAAGAATGGGATCTTTTTATAATATTATTAAAATTTGTAGCATAGCAGCATCATGGCAAATTAAATCAAATACCATATGTGAGCGGGTCTGGGAAAAGGGACCTTATGGCGCAAAAATTGAAATTGAGATATAGGCTCCGGAAGTAAGTCATCGGAAAAATTCTTTCTTTCTCCTATTTTTGTTTTTTGCAGAATTAGTCTTAGTGACCCTTACTCTACGTCTATGCCAAATTTCGCATGTCAAAACGACTTAAAAGACCCCAAGCGTGCCGTGAAAAGACAAGCTACTTTTTATTCTCTCTCATTCTCGAAGTACAATAAACGGGGAATGGGCGGAGTTTCAAACTACAGCTAAAAAGAACGGCATAGCTTTGAGACTACTGCATGCACTCTACAGTTTACCTTTGGCTTAAAGTTTACCGCTACAGCAAATAGAGCAGCCAAGGATTCCAACAAGACAGGTCGTGAGACGCTCTGAAAGCTAAAAAGAACTCTACGCAAACTTCGTTAGTCGCCGAAAAAGCGGCTGTACGATTTAATTGCGTATGCGGAGTACGCCGTTAAGTATACGGAAACGTTAATTATACCGGAAGTTGAAATTCAATTTATGTTTTCTCGATTTCTAGTTCAATTGCTGCTTTGCTGAATAGGGCCCAGTTCAACTGCCAGTTTCTCTGCGTGTCGGAAGTTTTACCCTCCAGTATTGTAGCACTAAGTTGAGATAAATTGTATCTTTTTATTAGCATAGCTAAATAACTCAATTTTTTTGATTTGCGCCATAAGGTCCCTTTTCCTAGACCCACTCACATATCATATTTAGAAATTCTAATTGAAGAACATCATACCAAGTTCAGACAATTACATCCTAATAAATCAATTATACCCAAGATGCACTATATGGTGCACTATCCCAAGCAAATTGTGTTGTATGGCCCACTAGAGTACTCCTGGACAATGCGACACGAAGCAAAATTGAGCATTATAAAACGTTCATCGTCTCATGGAAATTTCAAACGAAGTTTGCATGCATTTGCTACCATATAAACTGCAAAGGCCCTTTTTTAACGAAGCCTTGGGAAATCTCAAGCACAAGTACTCATACTTGGGTAATGATGAGTCACAAGAGCTTGTGGGGGAACTGGGAAACAACCAAGATAGGCTGCCACCAGAATGCAACAACTAAACAGTATCAAGCTGTTTAAATGCTTTTCCACAGCCCAAACACAGAGGTTCAAATCTATGTTTAAGTAGTTTGCAGAAATTAAGGTTCACTGAATAGCAAGAAGTTGCACTGAAGGTTGCTTGCATATGTCTGAGCAGCACAAGCTAAGTGAGTGCTGACATGGCACAAAAGTAATGGTGTTAATTTGATGTGTGAGAATATATTAAGTGATGAATGCAATATCAGTGATAGCTAATTATAGAACATAATGTTTAGTGTTCTTATAAGTGATGAATGCAATATCAGTGATAGCTAATTACAGAACATAATGTTTAGTGTTCTTGTAGAAAGTGTAGTGGTTATACTACAGAGCTTCATAGCTACATTGCTGGACAAAATGTGACTGTTTGTCATCCTAAATACATAAAGTTAGCCCCAATGTTTTTAAAATAATTTGCCTATGTGTATCTTGGAAATGAAGATCTGTATCCTACCTTCAGCAAAACTGCTGATTTATATGCCCTATAGAGTGATTCAAGTGGCACTACACAATCTGCTGTGAAGTTACAAAGATGTATTACACAATACTATGACTCTCACTTTGGAGCATATGTGGTTAAACTTTATTCAACTTTTGTGATACATAACTTGTCAACACTTCCCTTTTTCCAGTTCTTCACTCTCACAAGTTTTTCAATCAATCAAAAATTTAAATAGTATTAAAGAAATTTTTGAATTAAAAAAAATTTAATTTGTTGTATTAACCATTCATTTTTATTACACTAATTATTAAATGTATCACTTAACCATTATTTTTGTTACTGGTTTTTGACGTATAAAATTAGTAAAAACAAGCATATTTAATGTTATGTTTACAAACATACTAAAATTAACTAGAATGAGTTAATATAATTAATGTAGTCAAATAATATCCAGTAAATTATCTGCAAAATAACAAAAAAATAATTTATTATAACGATCATTTTACTGTGTTGTTTTAAAGCAATTTGTGAATTAAAATAATAATTTTATTAGTTATATTAACTGTTCTTTTTTGTTACACTAATTATTAAATGTGTAATTAAACCATTACTTTGTTAATTAGTAGAATATACTTCAACGTTTCATCATGTCAGCAATAACAATGAAAAGTACAGAAAAGCCTATCAAGAAATCATACAACGTGAGAAGCAAGTATTGAAAGTATTATTTGCTAAGTTAATATTTTTGGGACCGCCTGAACGTGGTAAAACTCTGACAAGACTTCGTTTGGAGAATGTAGTAAAAAATATAGCTTCAGATTTAAAATACAACAGTAATCCCAGCACACTCATGGCCAAGAATGAAACTTATTTGATTACTGATCTGTCTAAATCAACAGCTCTGCTGTCAGAAAGAGGATGGAAACATTTGAACGAGAAAAAAGAAGTTCACTTCTTGTATCAGCTCTTTCTTAAGCTTAAAGAAGAAATGGAGTTACAGACAACAACAAGTGAAGCAGTTTCCCAAATTCCTGCCAGTCTAGATACTGCTAGTCCTTCTACTTCAAGTTCAGAAATACTTCAAGTTTTTTATGAATCCTTTGTAACAGGTACATGGGAAGACTTAGCTGGTCAACTTGATAAAATGACCTTGCTCTACATGAAGGATACTGGAGGTCAGCCTGAGTTGATGGACATGCTTCCAGTTCTCATTATTGGCCCAGCTCTTTATCTTCTCTTCTGTCGATACGGAGACAACATGGATGAGACGTACAAAGTTTCTTTGCGAGGAGCAGACAAGTGTAAGATACCAGACAGAATGTCCAACTGCACTGTGAGACAAAATCTTACATCAGCTTTGTCTAGCATATTCTCCATGCAGTCTTATTCCACCATGCAAGCAAGGGATGATTCTATGTTGAAGAATTTGACACAGAATTCTCCCAAGTCAGTTGCTTACATTGTCGGTACTCACAAAGACAAAGCCTCATCTCAAGAAATGATTGATTTTGACAAAAAAATGCAAAAAGATTTGAAGGATACAATTTTTGTCAACAAAGATTTAGTTCACTTTGTGTCAGACGATGGTTTTGAATCAAATGATTCCAAAGATGAATTTCCAGAAGACATGAAGAGACTCATTTACCCGATAGATAATTATAATGGTACAGAAGAGGAGATTGAAGGCCTACAAAAGTTTATACAGAAAGCTTTGGACAAGTTTCCACGACCAGAAATTCCAGCTAGGTGGCTTCCTTTCAGTCTGTATTTACGTTTCAACAAGAAAAAATACGTGGACTTGGACACCTGCTATCAAAGTGGTAAGCATCTTCGAATGAATAAAGAAGAAACAGATGTAGCTTTGTGGTTCTTTCATCACTACACTGGAATTATTTATTATTTTCCAAACGTACCAGAATTGAAAGATTTTGTTATAACGGACACACAGCTTGTGTTTGACAGCATTTCACGTCTTATTTTTGAAACTGGTGTAGATCTAAGTCCAAATGCTGGTGAAAAACTGAGAAAAGTTGGTCAGATATCATTTGCTGACATCAAAAAAGTTTCTGCAGACGTTTTCCCTCCTGAAAAATTGGAATCTTTGTTACGGCATGTCCACGTTATCGCTCCACTTCGGAAATCGCTAACAGAAGAGAAGTTTGTCGATAGAGATGCAGCGCAACTATACTTCATGCCCTGTGTACTGCAAAATTTGTCAGAAGAAGAACTTGATGCTGAAATTGAGAGAATAAAAAACGATGCCAAAGTTTTCATACTGAAAGTGTATTTCATTTCTGGATTTGTGCCTATCGGAGTATTTCCATCTTTGATAGCAAGCCTTGTAGGCCAGGCATCCAAAGAGGTAATTGATATTCCATTTTTATTATGTAATATTAATATTGTTTTTAAAACATCCCTACTTTAGAGTCAGATGTATCCTTTTGAGCTCTTGGATGAAGAGAATGTAAGAAAAAACTTCATTCCATTCATTTATGGAAAAGATGGGAACAAAGTATTCTTTGTAGCAAGACCCAACTTCTTTCAAATTATCCTGGCTAGACCTAAAAGATGGAGGATATCAGCTTCTCAAGTTTGCAATGAAGTCAGAATACTAGTTGAAGACACACTGGGTAATGTCACAGAGAATACAGACACTGTTCTAAACACTTACAATCTAAAGACTGTCAGTCGTCGATATCAATTAGCATTCGATTGTCCGATTCATCCTGAGGAAGATCACTTATGTGTGGTGAAGGAAGGAGATTATGATCCCAGCATCATGTTGTGTATCAACTCCAAAGGACTCAAGACAAGAGTTGAAATGGCAGAAGAACACAAAGTGTGGTTTGGAGAGGTAAAAAAAGCGCACATTAAATGGGGTTGTTAGTTAGAGCATGAATCATATCATAGAGATAGAAACTTTTAGGACTATAGAGTTTTATCAGCTATACAATTGTATAATTGAAGGAGGCTCTCCACTCAAAATTTCCTATTACGTGTTGTCACTTGTACTAACAATCCCATTTTATGTACGCACAAATATAAAAGATTCAATTTGAAAAATTATCTATTTTATTAAATGTGCTTGTGTGTTAGTAATGACAATGATAATGACGACGGTGTGTGCATTTATGAAATTAATTAATTTGCTGAGCCCGGTTGGTAAAGCATTGCTATGAATTGAATCAGTAAAGGATCATCGTATTCAGTAGAGGAGAGAAAGATGACCATTGTGTAGCCTAAGTACAGGTAAGGATGACGAATTTAATAAGGCATTCAAAGGCAATAGATTAAATTCACAATCATGGATAGAATAAAATAGAGACTTAGAAATTGGAAGAGGTAGACAAATAAGGGAGAATAAGGGAAGCCTTGGCTCAAAATTAAAGAATTGAAGAGAGGAAAGGAGGAGGATAGGCATGAGCTGAGATGACTTAGGATAAAGGATAATGGAAGAGGGAATTTTTTGTGACTACATCAATTGATAGATATAAGAATGTATAAAAATATTTTGTGCTTGCATTCCTCATTGGCTTAAGTTAGAACATCAATGGCAGGATACTTGCTAGTGTTATACAATTGCACTAGTTGGATTGAAGTTTTACAAATATACATCAATTATTTGTTTATGATTGATTGATTAATTTGCTTGAACAATTTAAAGAAAAACGAAGTACATAAATATTAAATTAGCAATATAAGAATTAATTCATGCACATTACAAATTCTATGGTGTTTATGAGTTAATCTCTGGTAGTTCGTTCTGCCATATATTATGCTGGTTTAATGTTGTAACTGTAAATTACAATCAGATTATAAAGACAGAAATAGAATACAATTACACTCACAATACTTAGGCATCACTTTATATTCTATACACAATTTCTATTTTGGGCAATTTCTAGGATTAATACATCCCAAATAAGCAGATTTATAAGTGTAAATTGTTAATGTAAGTACAGGGCAGTAGCAGAAGTTGATGATAGTGTGATATATAGTGTAAGGGTACTTAATATAAGTAAACATATTGTACAGTGCATTAATTCCCTTTCAATACTAAGTATGTGAAGTCTATGTTTACTGCAAATGATTTTAATTCTTGTCTATATATTATTTAGAAATATATGTGCCATGCTGATTCCAATGAAAAGAAATTTTCAGGTAGCAAAGATGAGTGTTAGTTTAGATCTACAATGTTCAGTCTCATAAGGAATCAATAGACACTAGTAATTAAATTCTAAGTGTTAAACTCCATTTTTGAACTTCAAAAATACCTTACAGTGTGCACAATTATCCAAATACTAATTTCGTTGCTGTGAGAGATTAATGTTATGGCTGCAAAAAGTTTGAATGCACTAATTAGAGCTATTATTATGGTTATTGAGATGGAAGGATTGTTTCTTTATGAATTATCTCTGGCATAAAAGTCACCTCCCCTTCTTTGCATTCATTACCTATACGTGGAATTTACTTTTATAAATTTCACCAGTAATAATCACATGTATTTCAGTATAAATCACTTAACAATGGCATGCAGCATGAAGGTGAGAAATGATCAAACATGTATTAAAAGTTGCTGTGATAACAAGCCTTAGCATTATACTTTACTCTATAGTTAATGTTATTCCATTGGATGTCAAGATTGCTAATACTACTTTAGTACTAATCTTGTTTGCAAAACTGAGCACCATATGAACTTTTCTTACTCACTTTTAGTTAAAAATAGTCATGCAACTAAATAATACGAATGTATGTTTTCAGGAAGTAAATCTGATGTTAAACTGCCATGCAGTAGAATGGAACTAGAAACTAATGAGGACAATGGACAAAACTTTGCTGTAGTTAAGGAGAATCTGCAGAGGGTAGACATCAGTCAACTAAGTAAGTTTTTATTATATCCATGATACATATATAATATCTCATAAGTAAATGTTACAATAACTGATGAAATTAATCTTTGTTTTGTTGTTACATTTTTTTTTATCTTCAGAACCTGATGACTTGTCACTCGTGATTAAAGAATTGGGTGGTAGAGTGACTGCAGTATGGGATGAACTTGCCCTCACACTTGGTATCAAGCAATGGGATATTGACACCATAAAACGTGATTGTAATCACGAATGCTCACAGTGTTTACAGAAAGCTCTCTTCTTGTGGCTATGCAATGACCAAGCAGCTAGTTGGAAAAAATTAACAGAATCTGTCCTATTATTAAATTTTGATCTTTATGAAGAGTTGGTGGAGAGGCACTGTAAGTTCACTAGAATACGTATAGCTTAAGCCACATCCTGTTTACTTTAATGCATTTCCTATGTGGCAACAGATATTAGGCCCTGTTTAGTACATAATAAATCACTTTTACCTATTAAATCACCCATTTTGTATTTATTTGTTGTTGTTGTAGCTACCAAACACTGAATCAAAGCTGGCAAAGTGTCCATTATGACTGATATCTACTATCTAATTCTACAAATGTAACACATGCTCTTAACCCACAAACAATATAATCATTGTGTCACATTCAACTAGCTAGATACACAATTAGTCCTTAAAGTTTGTGTTTTACATTATAATATGAACACTCATTAGTAAGTTTTGTCCTGTTCGACACTAAGTATTGTATAAAAATTGATCTTGCATAATCAGAGAAACTGAAGTACAGTAAAACCTCCAAACAACAACCGGTCTTGGGGACAGATCGTTTGACCTTTGTTGAGAGTGTTGCCTCTCTTCGGGGGTTCTTAGAGTATTATGCCTAGCAACAATGATAATCCATAGAAATAGACCAATCAATGATTTATTGAGGTGAAAAATAGTCAAGTAATGATCTCTGTGTTAGCGATTTTCTTGCAGATTTTTCTCGCCAAACCTGAACCTTCAAATGTCAGAGACAAGAGTGTTGTATCAGTCTTCAAAGATGGATCAATTGTTGGACATGTCCCCATTAACATGGCTCCCATTCTGTACCAGTTTTTAAGAAAAGAAGTCAGCAAGGCTTTTGTTTAAATTAAGGGTGAAAAAGTGAACAGAGGTGGCGGAAATACCGTGTGTTTATCGTTTATACAGTCGGCCACGGTATATTATACAAAGATTGAAAGATACTCTTGAGCCACTGATCGCTGCTGGACATTTGTAACTAGCTATTATTATATATCATATGTAACTATAATTGTACTATTTTGACCGCTCTAGGATAATTAACCCTGGCCGTTGTTAAGAATTCGGGGGTGGCCGTTCATCGGAGGCTATAAAACTATTGGAACTGTACTGTAACATTTCATTCCACTAAAAACTACCGCTGTGGAGAAGCTGACCGTTTCGGGAGCCCGTTGTTGAGAGAATTCACTGTCAAAAGTGAATAAAATTAGTGAAGTCAAGACATGCACAATAAACTCTTGTTGTCACATTCATGTGCTAAATAAAAATGGAGGCATATTTGGAGAGTTTTAAGAGAAACTTTAAAAGCAATATTAAAATTAACTTCAATACATGAGTTCAATTGGAGTTTTGTGCACGAACTAGATTTTTTTTTACATAGCTATGTGGGGCCACCCACAGAACTGTTGCAGGGATATAGCTAACCATTCTCTGAGAACTTTCTCTTGCAATTTCTTTCCATGCTTTATACACTATGTCTTCACTGCAAGTGAAATATTAAGGGCATACTCCAGGAGGTCGTCCACACTCATTTCTAGTCTCTCCATCATATTTGTGGTGACATCTCTGAAAGAAGACGAATGACCAGTGTGGCCAAGGAAGCAAAATCCTCAATCGTTTCTTCGTAGCACCTGCGTATAATTGTTTGGTTAAGAAAACTGTTGGACAGCATATCAAATCATTCAGTGTCCTTGCTGTATTTGCTGTCGTTCAGTAAGTAGAGACTGACCAAGGGTAATAATTATTTCAAAAAATAAATAATTATTGTACTCCTGTTAGAAAAAAAAAAGCTAAAAAGACAACTAACAATAATGGTGGATTACAAAAACTAAATAGAATTCTGCTTTGAAAAACAAAACCTATCTAAAATTGATGACTTGAATTAAAAAAATTGAATTCTATAAAACCAAAATAGAAATTTTAGTAAATTTGAAAAACTAAAACTAAAACTAGAATTGACATTTAGTACATTGGAAAAACCAAAATTAAGACTAAAATTGTAGTCTTTGCTAGTGAAACTATAACTAAAATTAATCTTAAAATATTTTTTGTCAAAAAACTATATGTAGCTAAATGTTCAACCAAAACAACATTAGTATGCTCTCACCTACTGAACACAGTCAGTACTTTGTCGTAATGGATGGCTATACTTAACCATCCCATCCATAGCTTCAATCAGTATTTGTTTGTAAGTTATCTTCACACCTCCTCTTATACAGCAACTAATGTTAATTGATTGCTCCTTTATAGATCTGATCCTTGGAGGAGTAATTGATTCAGTTACTGCTGAGGGTCCAGTATAGGCCATAATAAGTTTGTCTCTTGGTGGTAGTTCTACCTACTGATTGCGTGTTTCTGAGGGTGGTTTGAAACCCACATACTCCCCACAACTCTAACTGTGATTCGTAAACATCTTGAAGGCTTAGTTTTAGTTTTGTTTTCCTAATTCTCCCTGAAGATTAAGTTATATAGTATTTAGTATTTCTTCAATATCATGTAGAAGATTTTAGTTTAATTGACTTAGTTTGGGTTATTTTGTGTGGTCTCTCCAATTTTTCAATAATGAGACTCCTTAAAGAAAGTAGTTCATGTACTTTTAAAATAAAAACTTCAAAAATAGCATTATTTCTATAAAATTTTAGGTATATACATGAAGTGTGATAAATCTATTTCAGAGAATGTTTACTATATTTCAGAGAATGTTTACTATATTTTAGAGAATATTTACTTGATAGCATTTTATATCGTCAGTTTAATAATGACATGATTCAAAGTAAATTAGTTACAATAAAAATGGCTTAGTTTTTGTCATCCACTCTGCTAATAGTCTTGGTTATAATTGAACTTACGGTCTTCTAAAATATTTAGTTAGTTTTTTTCATCTATTATATCTTACATTATACTCTACTCATCTTGTACAATGTGGTTTCCTGGAGAGTAGCCTCTTACTAACTCACCCATAAAACCATTATACTAGTCTCAGTCGGTATTTAAGGGCCTGTTAGCTAATAAATTTTATTCCAGGGAGTAATCCCCAGTTTTGTTTCTCAGTATATTCTATTTTGCCTAGTCTTATGTACATTGCAGAAATATAATATTGGGTTAACTTAAACACAAAGTGATCCTCTAATACAATAAAATTACTATCATAGTCATTATTATTTTGTTCAATGAAGCCACAATAATGTCTTATATTACCTTGCCAGCCATTCCCGCATTTATAGCTGCAAATGTTTAGATAGAAAGTACATGAAATTGTATTTTTGTGGTGTAAAAACCTAACCTAGCCTATTTGTAGAATGTCTTTCAGTTTCGATTTCATGTTACAGGTTATGTAGAAACTTGAGTTTGATCCAAATTGTTGTCATACAAAGCAGCTTTGCAAATGAAATACATAGTCACAATTTTTTTGCCAATCAGAAACAATTAAATTCATCTTTAATGATCACATTTTTGTGCTACATAATAATATAATAGTTGTTAAAAGATTTGCTGTTGTTATTGTTTTTGTCATTTCTGTTAATTGCATGATTTCTTTATCTTACAAAGTAATAGCGGTGTCAATATTTTTGTATCATAAAATTTAATACAAGTGTAAATTATAATGACATCCAAAATATAATTAATATAATTTTTTTGTGATGTTTTGGTGTAGGTTTGAATGCTATTAACAAGAAACAAGTCTTCATTTGACAGTTAAAGCATTAAAACCTTAACCTGATTTTATCATATTGACTGCAAGATACAATAGCTATATGAATGTGAGGGATCTGCAGCACACTGAGCTGATGATACACAAAGAGAACCAGCTATCCAAATAACTTTTAGTGAAAACGAGGTATGCATAAAAATAAGAATTCAAAGTTAATGAAGACTGGGAAAAGGAGATAGTCCTACTCTCTGCACACATCAGTTGCAAAACTTCCTATTGGCCCATCACCTTCCCCCTACAATAAAGGTAATGCCATGAACTGCAAAACTCCCCTCAAAGCAAGTGTAATATTAGAACTTCTGAGTTTTTATCTCTCTGTGACATCATACGATTTGGTGACTCCTGGCCAGTGCCATCATCCCTAATATTCCCATGTGTTCCTTGTCCAGTTCCATCAAAACCACTTTCTTCAAAGAAGTAGGTATTATTACTTTTTCTCCTATTCAGCTTCCACTGGTAGTTCATCTCCTCTCATTCATGTTGATTAATTATTATTGATTATACACAAAAGTATTGACTCTTGATGGGAGTCATGGGGAAAAGTAAATTGCTAAAGTCTTAGTTAGATCACTAAAAAAAAAAGGGGGGGGAGGGGGAGGGGGGAAGGGGAGGGGCTGATATGAAATTCAAGCAATTAACATTAAGGCTTAATAAGAATAAAAATTACTTTAGCTATTGCCTTCTTCAATTTCTCTAGATTTAGAAATTAAGTTCAACTGTTTTGGAAGCTCTTTGTACACAGTGAAATTAAGCACATATTTAACCAAATTTGTTTATAATTAGTTCATTGCTTTGGTGCTGAATAGGTCCTTTCAACAGTGGCAAATGTTATATGAATTACTTTGTGGTATTTCCAGACTAAATATACTTTGTAATTTAGGTCAGTTTTTTTTATTTTTATTTTTTATTATTAATTATATTTTACCAGCGAATAATTGAGGGGGCAAGTCTAACCAAGCCACTGACTACTTAGTCTGGCTAAGATAAGTACAGGCCTGTAGCCAGGAGTTTGCACAGCACTGCTGATTATCAGCAATAAGTGATAAACTGCTAGCGTTATATCGTTCTCGTAACCAGGCTTCTAACCGCTACCATCAGCTGTACACAAACAGTGAACCATTAATAGGCGTTTCGTACTATAAGTTATCTAAATAAGTACATTACCGCACACCGTAGCGTATAGCTTGCTTTATCAGTGCCATAACGAGAGCGATGTTTTGTAGTCAAGGAGCTCAATGTTTACCTGAAAGCTTGGAATCAGACTAAGCCGTCCACTTATAGAGTGTGAAGTATTTCTGGGATATAATAGCTAAATAATATCAGAAAATTCCATTGCGATTTAGACACTATTGACCAGAAGCATTCCATAAGTTAAATTCAGCGCTCCGCCCGCTGAACACAGTACCACTAAGCGGGGGAAGTTAGCAAGACACGCCTAGCACAATGACATAATATCTAATCATCAATAATAAGCTAGTATGAGAAGTCTGACATCCTATTACGCTGGCGTTTGGGTGTATCTTGAACTTGTATTTTTATTGTAAGGGAGCTGGAACTTTTATCTCGCTTACCTGGGTACCTCTGCATCACGAAGAAGTGGGCCAGTAGTACTAGAAGGTAGTTAGCTACCATTAGCTACACCATAGCAATAATTAGAGGATAGCTACTAGGGCCACACTAAATTGATCTGATGTTTCTGAGTTACCTGTCCTAGTACAAACTACTGGGGTGAAGATATCTAGTGTGGAATAAACCACTTATTACACTCATCAGAGTGATATGTCTAGATAATTCACTCTCAGGCTTTATTTTCACTCACCTCTGGCTCCTGAAAATAAATTAGCCTGCTTTTGAAATAATTCACCATATCACACTCTGACTCATGTAATAAGTACTATACATTATATTATTGATAAGCTGAAACATTTCTTATGGTCTATACCTTAGAAAATGCTATAAAGTCAATCCTTTTGTTGTGCCTTTAGATTACCGTAACTGGAATTTTCACTCACCTCTGGCTCCTGAAAATAAATTAGCCTGCTTTTGAAATAATTCACCATATCACACTCTGACTCATGTAATAAGTACTATATATATATTATATTATTGATAAGCTGAAACATTTCTTATGGTCTATACCTTAGAAAATGCTATAAAGTCAATCATTTTGTTGTGCCTTTAGATTACCGTAACTGGAATGGAGGATGCACATGATGACAGTCAAGAAAATGCTCCCGATCTGAAACGTACAAAAAGTATGTTCATTATATTACAGAGCATAAGGATACAAATTTGCTAAAGTTTTGAAATTTCCTGACTGTTGCATATTATCAGTTGTCATTCAAATACAGGGCCACACTTAGGTGGTCAAGGGACGACCATGCAACTTTTTACACAGCACTTAGCATAGTTGTAGGGTCAGCTCCAGCATTTCTGCAGTGGTCAGACCAGGAAGTGGGTGTGGTAAAAGGTGTGACAGACTAAACCACTATAAACGGCTTCATTATGTTATTAATATGCTGTTTCTGGTGCATCCAATACAGTAGGAACAGGCCTAGCTCACCATTTTTCCATGTTTAATTACCTTCTTAGCCTACCCAACCAGGTTAGAGCTGGTAACCCTTGGTGTAAATTGGCTGTAAAACTCTCTAGGGGCTCCCCAACCCCCAGCTGATACTATAACCCTGTTCTAACTAGGTTGGATAAGCTTCACTAGAGAAAGGTAGCTGTAAACCACTAAAAACTGTTAAGTCTGGCTTGTAGTGTTTAGCTTCAGTAGTTAAGCGATTTAAGCTCGATTGAAAGCTGCAACAAACTACCATCTTCTTGCCAAAGATTCTCTGTTGAACTGTACCTCTTTAGTCGCTGCATGTGGACTTCGCATTAGCATACATATTGTCAGCTCTGTCAGAAACCTGTAGTGGACAGGAAAAGTCTCACCCAAATACAGCTGTAACTATGCCCACAAAGCTTGCAGTAAGCACGAGTAAATTATAACAGAGTTAGGTAAAGAGGAACTCACACCTATTTTTGCAAAATTAGTGGACCGGCGGAGCGGCCATTGAGTTTGATTTGTTTAGAGTAGTACCTGTGAGAAAAACGGACTGATTAAGTAAGACACATAACATTAAATCACATTCAAACAGCCAAAGCTCTCTGTTAGGTCTCAGTTAAATCAAGTTGCTGCCACCAGGGTACTCCCTACACTATACTACTTATGTTCTAGTTGGTATATTGGAATTATGATAAAAACTGGAGGAAGTACAAAATAATTGTATGAGGGAAAAGAGACCTAGAGAATAAGGAGAACCAGCAGTGTATAGGTCAGACCTCTGAGGTCACCAGAGAAACACACAACTAAACTGACTAATTAGCGACATGCATGAAAAGAAAGTTCTAGAAGCTACCGTGAGAAGCAGGAGAATCATTCAAAGGTGTGAAATGATGATAATGCGATTGGGGTGGTTATAATACATTTAATGAACAGTAGAATCCAGGCGCGAATCTAGAACTTTTGAAAGAGGGTTTCTTTTTTTTTCTATGATCACTTAAGCCACACACCCTCGACTATATTCGTGAAGTTGTATGTAATTTTATTGTGTTATTTGTTTTTTGAAAAAATTATGAAGAAATGACTGTTACTATTATTAAATTCTTTGAGACACAGTAATGACACATATAAAAAAGCTACATTCATGCATTAGCTATAATATTATATGAGTAGTTATAATGATCAATATGAAGTGAATTATACATGTACAGTTCTTAGCTTAAAAGCGGTTTAGTCGGAAACCGGAAAAACCCTCGTTGATCCGCCACTGGAATCAATTGCTCTGGTTCTTACACTCTCCTAATATTATTCTTATTTTATTAATAAATAATTGATACACACATAGTTATCAATACATTAAATATAACATTTATTTATATTCATATAAATTTATCAGAGCCTGTACGATCAACTCTTGTGTTGCCAAGTATTTTGTGAGTAGTTTTCATGAGACACACATTTCTCAACCAAAATTATCATCTGAAGGTTTACTATATTAAATGTTGTGATGTGCCGTGAGTCATTATTGAAACTCTCTTAGCACATTATGATTTTTATGGTTTCAATTATAATATTACTTTAAGGGTTACAAATACACATGTGTGTGTATACACATACACAATGTAATGAATGCATTTCTTAATCCAAGAATACCTGATAATACAAGAATACCTGATAATACAAGATTACCTGATAATCCAAGATTACCTGATGTTCCAAGATTACCTGAGGTTCAAAGAAACCTTTGTGTCTCATAATTACATGAGGTTCAATGTACAATTCAACATGGTAAGTACAAAATAATCATTTCATATTGATAACTCTGTATTACTATGAAAATATTACAAAGATTGAACTTGCACAAATGTTTCTCAAATAATGATTGTATATTTTTATTCTGTCACTAATGGACATCAAGTTATACACATTGATGTTATTATGTAACTATAGTTCTGTGCATTCCTTTGGCTGCAGTTGTTTTTCTCTCTTTTTTTAATTTCTGTTAGTTTTATGTGCAAATTTATGTGCAAATATAACCCAGAAAAAAAATTTTCTATATAAGAACTCCTTACCTTGGAGATAACAAATATCTTAATTACCTCCTGTTGTGAGTGGGGCTTAGTGATGATGTAGATAGGAAAACAGTTGTGCTTGATTTATTTAGTAAGTCTATGGCTGTGGGCTTGTTTTAGTTAGTTAGCAATGTCTGATGAGTCTGAGGCAGAAGCAAGTAGCCAGTACAGATCAGGCTACGGCTCATCAGACACAGTAATAGTGGTAGAAAGTAGACAAAGACTCCTTACAGCTATGAGCCAAGCAATAGTGTCTGATAATACTTCAGATCATAGGTGATGAATAATAATTTCAACACATGCATTCTTCTCAATATTATTGCAATTCAACAAATTTCTTCTCACTGGATTGTGTAAAATGTACACTCTACTAACCATGATGTATCAGAGTCAGTACGAGTTATCATGGTATTATTATTGCTGGTATTTGAAACATTACCATTGGCATCTGAAATGCCATCAGAATCACTCTGCTTGGTCAGGAGTAACGGAAGCTGCATCAAAGTTGGTGGACCATGTATCACAAGTTAATTTACTCTCATGAAAACCATTTAAATGTTATGAAAAAACTATAACTTCGTATTAAATATAAATTTTGCTGATTATAATAATTTATCAATGCAACTCAATGCTTAAATCTGCATAGTGTGTGTCAAATTATGCCTCCTCCTCCCGGCCCCGCACTTCTATCACAATATAGCTTTAAGAAATCTGGCACTTTTGTTATACCACCATTACGGTCTCTGATGAGCTGTAGTCTGATCTATATTGGCTACTTTCTTTTGCCTCAGACTCATCAGACATTGCTGGCTAACTAAAACAACCCCACAGCCATGGTAGGCTTACTAATAAACCAAGCACAGCTGTTCCCATATCTACGTCATCACTAAGCCCTGCCAACAACAAGAAATACTTAAGATTTTGGTTAATCTCCGAGGTTTTTAATTAGTAAAAAAAAATTCTGGGTTATATTTGCACATAAAACTACCAGATAAGAACAAAAAAGAATTGAGAAAATGTTCAATGTGCTTGCCCTAACACAGTCAATGTCATCCACTCCTTCATATTATTTTAAACACTCCAAAAATACCTCCAACCCATAAAAATTCCTTTTGTTTTGTATCAGGAAACTTCTTAAGGAAAATTCATTTAAAAAGTTGTACTTATGTACTCATTGAATTCTGTCACATTCCTCTAACTTATGCACACCTTTCATTTATAAATTTAACTGCATCTCTCATGGTTGTTTCTTTTAGTATGTTCCTTTAGCTCACGTGGCAGTTTCTTAATTGACAATAATGATACGGCTATAATTCAACAATGAACACATTCCATTATTATTAAGAAAATTGCATCACCTGGAAAATAAATGGGAGGAAATTGGTAAATCATTGCAAATACCACTTGTTGTAATAGAGGACACTCGAACATGTGGTACTGATTTAATTAAATTATACAATATCCTGCAAGCATTTGTTTCTTTTTATTGGAGGCCAACTCTACATCAATTGAATGAGAGTTTGCGAAGCCATGCAGTTGATGGTGCTCAGTATGAGGTTACAGAACAAGATCTTAGCCTCCACAGAAATCATGCTAGCAATAACAATGAAAAGTACAGAAAAGCCTATCAAGAAATCATAAAACGTGAGAAGCAAGTATTGAAAGTATTATTTGCTAAGTTAATATTTTTGGGACCTCCTGAACGTGGTAAAACTCTGACAAGACTTCGTTTGGAGAATGTAGTAAAAAATATAGCTTCAGATCTAAAATACAACAGTAATCCCAGCACACTCATGGCCAAGAATGAAACTTACTTGATTACTGATCTGTCTAAATCAACAGCTCTGCTGTCAGAAAGAGGATGGAAACATTTGAAAGAGAAAAGAGAAGAAGTTAACTTATTGTATCAACTGTTTCTTAAGCTTAAAGAAGAAATGGAGTTACAAAAAACAACAAGTGAAGCAGTTTCCCAAAGTCCTTCCCATCTAGACAGGGATAGTTATGACTATAAACGTATTTCATTCCAGAATACTGCTAGTCCTCCTTTGCAACAGGTACATGGGAAGAGTTAGCTGGTCAACTTGATAGAATAACCTTGCTCTACATGAAAGATACTGGAGGTCAGCCTGAGTTGATGGACATGCTTCCAGCTCTCATTATTGGCCCAGCTCTTTATCTTCTCTTCTGTCGATATGGAGACAACCTGGATAAGACATATAAAGTCTCTTTGCGAGGAGCAGATAATTGTAAGATACCAGACAGAATGTCACACTGCACTGTGAGACAAAATCTTACATCAGCTTTGTCTAGCATATTCTCCATGCAGTCTTATTCCACCGTGCAAACAAGAGATGATTCCTTGTTGAAGAATTTGACACAGAATTATCCCAAGTCAGTTGCTTACATAGTCGGTTCTCACAAAGACAAAGTCTCATCTCAAGAAATGATTGATTTTGACAAAAAAATGCAACAAAATTTGAAGGATACAATTTTTGTCGACAAAGAGTTAGTTCACTTTGTGTCAGACGATGGTTTTGAATCAAATGATTCTAAAGATGAATTTCCAGAAGACATGAAGAGACTCATTTATCCGATAGATAATTATAATGGTACAGAAGAAGAGATTGAAGGCCTACAAAATTTTATACAGAAAGCTTTGGACAAGTTTCCACGACCAGAAATTCCAGCTCGGTGGCTTCCTTTTAGTCTGTTTTTACGTTTCAACAAGAAAAAATATGTGGACTTGAACACCTGCTATCAAAGTGGTAAGCATCTTCGAATGAATAAAGAAGAAACAGATGTTGCTTTGTGGTTCTTTCATCACTACACTGGAATTATTTATTATTTACCAGAATTGAAAGATTTTGTTATAACAGACACACAGCTTGTGTTTGACAGCATTTCACGTCTTATTTTTGAAACTGGTATAGATCTAAGTCCGAATGCTGGTGAAAAACTGAGAAAAGTAGGTCAGATATCATTTGCTGACATCAAAAAAGTTTGTGCAGACGTTTTCCCTCCTGAAAAATTGGAATCTTTGTTACGGCATGTCCACGTTATCGCTCCACTTCGGAAATCGCTAACAGAAGAGAAGTTTGTCGATAGAGATGCAGCGCAACTATACTTCATGCCCTGTGTACTGCAAAATTTGTCAGAAGAAGAATTTATATTCATGTGATAACATTTTTATTATGTAATGTTAATATTGTTTTTAAAACATCCCTACTTTAGAGTCAGATGTATCCTTTTGAGCTCTTGGATGAAGAGAGTGTAAGAAAAAACTTCATTCCATTCATTTATGGAAAAGATGGAAACAAAGTATTCTTTATAGCAAGACCCAACTTCTTTCAAATTATCCTGGCTAGACCAAAAAAATGGAGGATACAAGCCTCTAAAGTTTGCAATGAAGTCAGAATACTAGTTGAAGACACTCTGGATAATGTCACAGAAAACACAGACACTGTTCTAAACACTTACAATCTAAAGACTGTCAGTCGTCGATATCAATTAGCATTTGATTGTCCGATTCATCCTGAGGAAGATCACTTGTGTGTGGTGAAGAAAGGAGATTATGATCCCAGCATCATGTGGTGTATCAACTCCAAAGGACTCAGACAAGAATTGAAGTGGCAGAAGGACACAAAGTGTGGTTTGGAAAGGTAAAATATTCATAATTGTGTGTTAAAACTGTGAATGCTATATTGAGCTTATAATATACCCATTATAGATATAATTAATGTGGTTTTAAAACTACATACTATGTCAAAGCAATAGCATATCTAGAATGTATATTAATTTAATTACCAGCTTAGAATATTTATATGATTGAAATACAACAATTAAAGTTAAGCTATATACAACCTGTGTATTTAATAAAACTGCTATACAAATAATGCTTTGACAGTAGCAAAAAAGAATAATTAACGATTTCATAGTTAGTATAAATACGCACTTGCTGAGTAAAAATACTTCTTGTAATTTTAACAAATAATCACAAATCTATAAACTATGATACTTGGTTGTTAAGTTGTTGTCTGGTATATTTAGGAAAGTGTTTGTTATCCTGATTTCAATGAAGTGGAATTATCAGGTAAGAACGAGGAAGTAGGTTCAGATCAACAATGTTGTGTAAATAGATCCCAACTAGAATATTTGTGATTAAATTTTAAAGAATTGAGGCTCCTTCTTTGTACCATTTCTCAGTAAGTATCATAAGCCATTTAATGTTATTCAGTGAATTAACTGGGTTTAACATTATATGAAAAGAATAATTTCAGCTTTTAGATGTATTGTCTCTCTTTCACAGGCTTTTTTTAACCATACAGAATTAAAAATATTTGGTTGCCACCGAGAATCGAACTCAGGACCACTTGCTTAACGCACAAACGCTCTACCACTGAGCTACGGCAACCAGCCGGCAAACAAACACTCCAATTCTGTACTTATTATACAGTGGTAGAGCGAGCGCTTGTACGTTAAGCAAGTGGTCCTGGGTTCAATTTCTGGTGGTGACCAACTATTTTTAATCCTATATTATTATTTTTTAAAGCCTGTGAAAGAGAGAGAATACATCTAATGAGTAAAAGAAGGCTGAGAAAGAACTACTTCATTTCTCTAGTACAACTATAATATTAATACAATCTATTTTCCTTTATTAAAATGATATTATGAGCCTAGCTGTTACATACTGAAATTTTAGATATTGTAGATTATCAAACTTCTAAATTGTTTAAAAATTGTCATCTAACCAAATTGTCTTGTTTAGTTGCAATTATGTATTTTCTGATCGTAATTTAACTAATTATTTTTTTCTTTTTGTCTTAGTTTGTGTACACTATTAATCAGTCAAGGGTCTTGTGCAAGAACAAAATGGTGTCATTTTGTGGATAACTGTTTGTTTCTGTACCATTTTTCAGAAAAACTCTCAAAAAAGTGTGAAGTATTGACCAAACATCCTGCGAAACCCACAAATACATTGTATCAGGATCGTAAGTAAATAGTAATCGTATTTCAATTAGAAAGTTGTTACTGTGAAAATATTTCTAATAACAGTAGCAACACTCTATACAGTAGCCTTCAGTCATATAAATAATTCAAAATAAACAGATTAAATGCATTTGCCAGTATTGATTATATGAAAAATCAGAAACTTAACAGGAACTGTAGAAACAATGATATAATGAAACTTGCAAAATCTGAGTATTACTTCGTTATAACTCGACAATTAATTTGTAGGTCATCAAGAGGTTCATCATGAGCCACAGAATGAGAAGATTATGTTAAGCAGAATTGATTCAAAAGTATTGGGTAAGTAAAAATTATAAATCGTAAGACACTATTTTATTAATGGACAGCAACTTCTAATTAGTATCAGCAGATGCTCCACACTGCATTCTGTAGCTTGTAAAATGAAGCGTACTGTTATTTCAGCAAAACATTATTTTTAAGAACTAAATACAATCTATTTTGGCATATTTCAATTATTCAATTGCCTGTGAGTATAAACAGGTAATGTCCAATCCTTATAGTTGTTCAATTTTTTGTTTATAGAGATCTATAGCTTGGGGTCCATTTATAGGAAGTTAAAACTTCCACTGTCTCCAATCTGGCAGGAATTTGCTCTACAGTTGGGTTTAGACTACGATGCCACAGAAGCCATCAGAAAAGACTCTCCAACTAGTTCTTCGCAATGTCTGCAAAGCGTCCTTGCTTCGTGGCTGCATCTGGATTATGACTATCAGAATAATGGAAAGCCCAGCTGGAGAAGAATAGCTGAAGTAGTGTCATGGCTTGGTAAGAGGAACCTTTTTCAAGACATTGCCAAGAACCACACTGGTAAATAAGCATCATAATATTTCATATTATGCTAGATATTATATATATAAAGGTTTAACTAATTTAATTTCAGCATTTTTCAATTTTATCAAAAGTTTCAGACCAATTTTAGTGTGAGCATTTTATTAATTTATTTATAACTATAGCAAGTACCCCGCCACACAGTGGCGCCTGACCTAGCTACTAACTCAAGTAAATTAGTAGTATAGTAGCTTAAGTTAGTTTTATCCATGATTTTCTCCTTCTCTCTTTTTTTCTTCAGCCATCCTTTTCAACTCCTCATGAATTCCACTCTCCTCCTCTGTCTACCCCTCCTGCTCCCCAGTATCTGTCCTTTCTGTGTATTTTCTTTCACACATTTCATTGGAGTAATTACATCAGTCAGCTTTATCCCTTCTGCTTCTATTTTTAGTGACCATTGCATTCTCCTGCTTCTTTGCCTCTCTTATAGCTTCCTATTATGTTTAGCTACTGTAGATGAACACTTTTTCCCAACTCAGTTCAGCGAGTGTTCAATTTTACAGGATACAATGGGTAATAAGATACTCCAAGATGTTAGGCTCTGCTGTATTAAAGATTTGTGTGTGCATTCTACACTCCATAGTTGCTGGTTCGAATCCTGTGAAAGCCCTTTAATTTTGTTCCCTTTTTTTTTACCTCCTTTGTCAAACATTATTACCGTCAGGTAATGGCGATACTGTACCAACTCTGATTAGCTCATACATTTATCATGAATACACACACCATCAGTTGTTGTCATTGTTACCAACACACAAGCATATTATTATAGCCATGATGAATACTAAAACAGTTATTTTGGTTAAAAAAAGAAACTTTTTCGAGTATGAAAAGAATTACAGTGGCAAATAGTACATGTTGTTGGTTTGGTGTAACTTTTACATTATTTAGATATATTATTCTAATAATATACTATTTTCACTTTAAATTTGGGTTGTTGTTGTTGTTTTTTGTTTTTTAAGATAGGCTTTGAATCTTAATTTTTAAAGCTCATAAAACTAAGCTAGATAGTTATCATCAAAGTCACAGTACCGAGCTAGCCCAGGTATTTAAACAAGCTGGTAGCCATTTGCACAATTTATTATAAACTTTTTAATGTTGTTTTTATTGAGAATTGGTAGCTATATCGTTTTTTTGGCATTAGATGTATGAGTACCAAATCACTCTAGTAATTCATGATTATGTTTTATGTCTGTAGTTACTTGTGACTGATTCGAATTGTCATCAATCACAGCAGCTCTGATAAGACACAATTATCATCAAAATTCATACAGTTCACTAAACAAATAAACTCATAGTAGCTACAGTAATTATTATAATTTGCTACCATTTCACATATATACATACATACCTAGATATATTGTATATGTTGTCAAGTGTCACCATTAGGAAAATAAAAAGAACTGTTATGTTGCTGTTATTATTATTGTTGTTGTTGTTACTATCCTGTACTTTATGTACTGTACACACACTCACATGTCACATTTAATTTGTAACTATTACACAATTAGCTAATGCTTTTACATTATGAGCTTGTGACTATTACAAACTCCTGTTAAATTTTAAGTCCAGTATATTATAATTGGCATTAAAAATTAATCGTTCAGTCTTTACATAATCAGTAAAACTGTGAAGTGGATATAAAAGTAAAAAGTAAAAAATGTACACAGTAAACCACTGTTTTCAAATTTCAAATAATGTGCACTGAAAAGAAATGAAGAAGTCCCGAGCAATCAGTTTGTAAAGCCATGTCCCCCAACCTGCTATTGTGAGTGGAGTTTATTGCAGGATGTAATACCTGAAGAATTACAACAACAACAACAAATGATCAAATACGCTGTGCCATGTTTAGAGCTGGTCCCATATTGCTATTGTAAATTGAATTCATGTAACTCTCGAGCCCCCAATATAGTGTTGTTTTAGTTAACTAAAACAAAAACAAAAACCCCATAGTTTTGGGGTATTTTACTTTTGGTAAGAATAACTAAAACTAAGCTGTAGAGAACATGAAAGAACTAAAACTTATTTTAGAAGACAGTAAATTCGATAATTACTAAAACTACCAGTAGAGTGATGACAAAAACTAAAACTAAGCAATTATTATTGTAAACCATTCACCTTGAATTATGTCATTAAATGAAGGTATTAATTGCTATCAAGTAATTATTCTCTAAACTTTATAAAATCTATTATACTTTATTTATATTACCTAAGATTTCATAGAAATATGCTATTTTTGAAGTTATTTGGGAAAACTACCAGTACTACTTCTTTAAGGAGTCTCGTTATTCAAGAATTTGTACAAGGATATGGCTACACACAGTGAATTCTGCTGGTACTAAGAAATTAGTATTAAGCCCAGATATACTCGTGTATACCATATAGGTTTGCCCATTGTAGCCGCCATTAACAATGATGTGCTAGTACGGCTTATTAAGTTTAACTCAGTGGAACACAGAATTTTGGATATGCAGGCTTTAATCAATGCTTTTAACAATGACCCAGACCCTGCAACAATTCCTTCACTTTCCTTACCATCTGTGATAGAGCAATAGGGGTGGGATAGGCAGGTAAAAATACAGCTCTGTGTTTTCTGAAGTACGCACATCCTATCAGTCTATAAAAAGAAAACCTTCCGCCTGAGTTGGAATTTGCAAGAGTTCCTGGATACTGCTCATTGTTTCCACAGATAAACTCGGATAGTACTCAAGGAGAGTTGCCAAAAAAGATGCCTTACCCAATCCATTAAAGAAAAAAAGAAGAAGTCTCATCCAGTGCACACAAAGAGTGATTGTATCTAACTCACTAAAAGAAGACAACCAATTGCCTCAGGAGCATCACAATGCTTGGTTTGACATGATGAGAGAAAGAATTTGGAGCAGGATTACATAATGAAGAAGATATGATTCCTTCTGTGGGAGCTCTTGCAAAGCATTGGCAAAGATCTGCTGGGTCTTGAACATATAGAAGCAAGCTGACTTAAACCACATAGTCTATCCACCACTGGAGGGAAATGGATGGAAGCAGCCTGATGCTGACACTCTTGTGATGGACTGGGATAGTGAAGACCATCTCAGTGATGTCAGAACCAGAGTAGCACTCCTACAAAAGGGATGTGGGTGCAAAGATGCCTCAATCATCGCTGCAAGTATAAGAAAAACAATAGTAATTGTGGTCCTGGATGTAAATGTCAAGGCTGTCTTAATATACTTACCTCAAACACTTGTCAACCATCACCGTCTGGTAAAATATCAACCATTGCTGAAATGACAATTGAAAAGTACAGTGGATTTGAGAGTGGAGATGAAAGTGGAGATGATATGCCAGAGTGTGGAGATGATCTGCGAGAAAACGGTAGCAATACGGACGATGAGGGCAATTCTGATCTAGATTATGAAGTTAATGAACTGATGTACAATGTTATTGGGACTACTGATATGGTAATGAAAGTGTAACTATATTTAGTTCGTAAGTGCTAATTTCACACTTGTATCATTATTATGTTTTTCTAATGATTTTAAATGTCATATTTAGCAATGTACAATTCAGAATGGGAACAAAATTCTAAAGATTTTTAAAGCTATACTATACAGTTGATATGCTAACCATGATGTAAAAGCAAGTCATTCATATAGCTACACAACTTCATTTTTTTACATTGTTTTTTCCTTAATTTTTTATAACTTTTGAAATTTAATTTTGTAAAATTATTTGTAGCTACTTTTTTGTTGTAAATATGTAGTTTCTTTTTATTAATATTAATACCCCATTCCAACATGATTGAATGTGTTTGAAACTGTCCAGCAAGTTGTGGACATGATCCTTGCATAGTCTTTGAAGTGCATTATACTAAACAAAGGCAGAAGTTAGTTAGTATCACAAATATTGATTTTCCAGAGTTCCAGTTAAGTGCAATTCAGTATATTGAAAGATCTGTGTTTATGCATTTCTTGTACTGATCCTCTCATGCATGAAGATTAAAGTCAGCAGTGAACTAAGAACTAGCTACATGGTATGCATGTGTATTCATTTATGTTTTGTTGTTGTGTATCGTCGATGTACGGCAATGTCCGTTACTTAGCTAGCTAAAGTTTAATTTAAAGCGTTATCTTGGTTGTATATTAGTTTGGGGGAGCCCGACCTCTGCGGAAGGGAGAGGTCGGGTAACCGTTGCAGTCCAATCAGATTGCAGTGTGGTTAAATGCTAAGGGAATAGCTGACTCAGCAGGAACAAACCCTTGTTACCCGACCTTTCCCTTCAGCAGAGGTCGGGCACCGCCCAACTAGTTGTATATTTCATTCATTTATTTTGTGTAATGTATTGGCTTTTGTTGTGATAATTAATAAAGGGCTAGCACGATGAAAAATTTCCTTCCTTTTTTGTTATTTTTCTGGTAGTTTTATGTGCAAATATAACCCAGAATAAAAAATTACTATCTAAGAACCTTTCACCTTGGAGATATAACTAAAAGAAGAATTACTTCATGTTGTGGGCGGGGCTTAGTGATGATGTAAATAGGGGAACAGCGGCCTTTGGTTTGTATAGTAAGCCTGTGCCTGTGGGCTTGTTTTAGTTAGCTAGCAAAGTCTGATGAGTCTGAGGCAGGAGAAAGCAGCCAGTAGAGATCAGACTACAGTTCATCAGAGACAGTAATGGTGGTTTAACAACAGTGCCAGATTTGTAACAGCTATGAGCCAAGGCTGTGCCAGATTCCTTACAGAGTTTGGGAAACTCAGGGGGGCACACACTATGCAGATTTAAATTGAATGGCAGTTGGTAAATTTGTATTCAACTTAGTCAATATAAAGTTATATTTTTCTATGAAATATAAGTGGTTTTCATGAGAGTAAATTAACTTGTGATACATGGTGCCCCTCACTTTATTAAAGCAGCTTCAGTCAATCCTGATCAAGCAGTAGTGATTCTGATGGTACCTTAGGTGCCAATGGTAAATCTTCAAATACCAGCAGTAATAACTCTGACTGACTTGCGGAAACATCATTATTAGTAGACTAGCAGGTATTATGAAAAAAACCCCATGTATTGTAGGATTAGTTGCTGGTAAAGTAAATGTACTAGGTGACCCCAATAAACCTGCATTACGCAACATCCTTACTAAAGTCCTGTGTACCTCAATTTATGGACACTTCAAGGTTCATACTTGCAGCAGTAGCAGGAATAAAAATGCAGTTTAGCTAGTGACCATTCCTTAATCATTCTATTTAATGCGTCATGTAGTGTTTGATTGCGTATTTAATGACTTAACAAACCTTAGCTATGACAATGAAATTGTGGGATAACCACCGTATTGAGCTCAGTAAGCTCAACTGCGCTAATATTATGTGTTTATCTACATAATATCATTAGTGTGTACACCATGAAATATAGACACACAGCATGTCACCATGACACAAGATAGTGCTATATGTGGGTGGTTGGGAAGGACCATTCAAGTAGTGCTACTGGCCCTAGAGACATCTTTGTATCCAGCAGATACCCACTAGATTCAATTATCCTATTTGTGGCACTATTTATTTGTGAGTTGGTAATGATTGCATTTGTATAGGGTTTCAGTTTTCATGGTTACATTTAATTATGAAGTCGTAGCCTTTTTAAAAAATCAACTTTTTCTGCTTAATTTAATAGATGCTCAGCTGCATTACAGTCTTTACATAATCAGTAAAACTGTGAAGTGGATATAAAAGTAAAAAGTAAAAAATGTACACAGTAGACCACTGTTTTCAAATTTCAAATAATGTGTACTGATAAGAAATGAAGAAGTCCCGAGCAATCAGTATGTAAAACGATGTCCCAACCTGCTATTGTGAGCGGAGTTTATTGCAGGATGCAATACCGAAAGAATTACAACAACAACAACAACAAAAGTTTCAAATATGCTGTGCCATTAGAAACAATGCCATGTTTAGAGCTGGTCCCATATTGCTATTGTAAATTGAATTCATGTAACTCTTGAGCTTGCTGCCTTGGACATCGGCATGAATAATACAATCACTAATTGGAGACAGTTGGAAAATCTACACACAACTTACATGTCCGTCATTTGTCATGTTCTGAGCGACCTTCTGCTGTGTGTTGACACTCATCCCAGCCGATGGTTTCTTAATACCATTACTGCCGTAAAACATTGTACCAAACATTGTACCATGTTTTTCTGTAGTTTTACAGGTCTGTTTCTTACACCTTTGTTTTACTCATGGTTTACTGAAGGGTCCAAATGTTGTTAGTTAATGCATTTAACTAGTTAAGTTCTTGCATTATATTATTAAGCAAAATTTGAAAGTGGCTGATGATTAATTGAAGAAGAATCCCTCATAAGCGCAAACATATCCAGTGTGCATACTACTGCACAGTTTTATAACCGGTGTAGTTTTTTACTTGATCGCTCAGGTCCTCCAGAGAAAGACACAATTAGATAGTGACCCCACCTTGAGTTTATAGCTAATGTCCCTCCAACGGCATTGATGAAAATGTAGCTACGTTAAATATTTGTTAGGCTATATACTGTTGCGTAGACATAGGCGGCTCAGTGCATCTTGAACTACCGCCTTCAGGCCCAATTCTGAAGTTTTTAACTCTGAGGTTCTACTGTATAGATGCCAGCTAGTACAATAGGGAGAATTCTTGCCATTAGCCACATCTGTGCAGCTACAGGAATAAAAGGTCACTAAATATTCTTTAGTTCTTTGTTTGGCCTACCAGATTGCTTTAAAGTATGTCCTGGAGTAGTAAAGAGTGTTGTGGCTAGCGGAGTGGATTTATCATGTACTTCCATGTATCCCAGCTCTGTATTGGTCATTCTGGAATTGAATGTGTCTATAGTTGTGTAGTACACATTGTTGTTATGTTACATTTCAGAACTGGTAAACTGGTTTCCTTACCAAGACTGAAATGTTTATCTATTTCCATCATTCTTTTCAGAAGGAGCTTGATCTCGTATTGGAGTGCACCTTCTAAAATATCATGCATCACATCAGGGACCAAACCACCGTCGCACACATGAAAATATCTAAAACCAGGTGAATATAGAACATTTTAGTGACAGTGTTAATTTTATAGATGTAAGAAATCACCGTAGTTCATTTAGAATGGAATTTCTGTTAACTCCATTAATTTTGGAAGCATCACTAGAAGTGTCTAGTTCTGAACACTGTAGGTTGTGGCTGGTATGATCCCTTAAGGTGAAGTCGTCTTCCCGGAACTGTTTAGAAACAATAACTAAAATTATGCAGTGAAAATAAACTGTTGGAATTGTTGCTTTGAGTTGGCTTATTATTATTATATGTGAGCCACTTATTTTGAATGTGTGTAGTGACTTAACTAACCAGTGACTTGGCAGCATCTCTAGTAGCCATGCAATGTCTGCACAGTCTAAATGCAGAGCAGCTCTCTTTAAAGCTTCCCATGGCGAGACTTGCCAAGTTGTCTGCAGACACAGCACATAGTGTGCCATGGTACTTCTTCATTTCCCCCTTTATGTTAAGTGTAAGCCCCAGTTCCTAACATATGATAATTAGTTGTGTTTATTTTTGTTGAGGTAGGTGTCTGACCAACAAATACTTACCAGTCTTTTCAAGTCATTCACTATCGGTTATAAAATAGTGTCCAATATTTCTTTAGATGTTTTTCTTTGGTGATTGCCAATAAGTTGATAGAGGACAATTTAGATCTGGCACTTGGAGGTATATTGCCAAGTGTGAAGTAGAAAATACCTGAAATAAGAATGGAAATAAGTAATTTTTTGTTTTTAAATTTAAATTGTAAATATATTTTCATATGTGCTGTAAGTACTTTAGTAGCTGTTGGGAATTTAGATCACATGACTTACTCAGCTTGTGGATCTTGGCTTTAGATCCAAGAGGATTGCAAACCTCTAAGTCATCATAATAGAGGAAAATGCGGAGTGCAGTAGGAGACATTGTGAAGAGGGGGTGGCTTTTGAAGGCAACTCCATCACTATAGTCGGACAGCCAGCCAGGTTCACTCTTCTCCTCATGTGATACCTGAGTTTGAATGTATGTTGGTAAGTTAGCTGACCTGGCATAAACTCAAAGTTGGGATTAACTGTTTCAAAATGAGAGTGTGAAACTCTTTAAATGTATGCATTCCATTCCTGTGGTTTTATACTATATGCTTAGTGTGAAGAGTTATTTCATTGTTGTGAAGTGGTAGAATTAGCATGTGTATGTGATCATTGTAGACAAATATAGAAGTGAGGTTTACCTGATATCTGACAAAGTCAGATTGAAGGAGCTGTTGCAGAGTCTGTGTCAGTGGCACATAGATCATTTCATCTCTTTTCAAAGTGTACTTCCTTTTTGGTCCACACCCTTTCCATTTCATATGCTTTCCAAGTGGAATGCGTTGTGGTTCCTATAGAGTATGTATTACTATAGCAGTTCATAAAAACACATCACTACTACAAACCGTTAAACTGAAATTCTTTTTTAAAAACTTCTGTTGTAGGTGGTGGGTAGAAACCTCCCGAAATGGATTACAGTATGGACTGTCGTCACAAAACAGTTGGTGGAAGCTGTCATCCAAACTCTCTACTACTCCCACTTTATTCAGCCTCTCCTTCACTTCTGAGTACAAAGCCGTACAATGCAGCTACAAAATTATTGTTGCGGTTTCATGTAAGTGCAATCATACTTATGAAATATTCGGTACCTGTATTAAATTTGGTATTCCTTCTATCATTCCTTGAACTGCCACCTGAGTTAGTCTGTATTTCTCCTTTATTTCGAATAAAAATAATGCAGACATCCTAGCAAGATGCTGCAAATTATCTTCAGGTAAAGTAGTTTCTTCCATGCTAGATGATTCAAGCTCAGTTGTACCTTCATCAGAGTCACACACATTATATAGCTGTAATTTTGCTGAATATAATAATATATATGTATACATGCATATGTGACGGTACTGTACTTTAAGAAAAAAATTAATACCAAAAAATCAAAATTGTACAAGCAACACATGCCAAGGACAACATTAATTTTTTTATCTAATTAGAATTATTTTTATCAGCTGATGTCCTCCTATAGTTTAGAATATCAAAAAAAAAATCATTTTTGCAGCAAATCTAGAAGTATGAATTCCCTTTATACATGAATCTCATGCTCATCACAACATGATGTGACGAGTGCTCTGTGGCACCACTGTTTCTTTACCAAAATTCTAATAACTACTATAGGGTATCTAAATGTGACTAATATTATTAAGTGTATCATTCAGTACAGGGTTTATGAATTTTTCCCAAGGGTGGGAGGGGAAAATGGGCGTGGCCTTAACTTGAAAGCGGGAGGGGAAATTGTATATTTATTAGGGAAAAATTACACTATTCCTTTGGGTCTGGAATATTCATAATCTAAGGGGGGGGGGGGAACAAGAGCAACCCCCCTTGCCCTCCTGAAATAAACCCTGCAGTAGTTCACTGCTTTGACTGTAACCACACAGAAAGGCATGTATCCAAGTGATGTAATTTGAGTTTATGCTCTGTGTTTGTTTGTTTTGATTATTGTTTGTTTGTTTTGATTATTGTCATTTTCATTCTCTCTCCCTCTCCCCCCTTTTTTTCAACACATACCTGTTGTTTCAAATTACAGCTGCTTATGTTCAAGTGTCTTTACTATTAATATATAATATATTATCTAAATAGTGCTTACCATTTCTATTGTTTTCTGTGATTTCTGTTTGAATTTCTGGTATTATTTCTGTTTCAGCAACAGGAATGGTGTCGAAATCACTCGAATCAGTTGCAGCAATCATTTCACTTTCATGAACAGTTTCAGGTTCCAGTTGCGTTAAGGAATGGGATGGAGTAGTGGAGGTATTGGACACGTTAGGATCCCCACCATGCCAGTCATATACATGGGACTTCAAGCTTCTAAATTTTTTAAACCGTCTTGGGCATCCATTCATTCCACATGTGATTTCAAATGAAGGTGAGTAGGTGTGGCATTCTCTGATATGTTGCTTGTAGTCCCTTAATTTCATATTGAGGTTGGCGGTGTCGTTGTAGGGACACTGAGGGCACACCAGCCTTGCCTCATTGCGCTACAAGGGTTGTAAAAGACACTTGTAATACAACTATTATTGTGAGGGAGTCTGCACGAAGAAAGGCTTTATTTTACATTTAGTAAGTCTGTTCTACTATATCTTGAGCAATCAATAGTGGTTATGGCCCATCATCTCAGATATTTAAAAATAACTCTTTTCAACAAGCCTCAGAAAACCAATCCCATCCTTTTCCCATAGAGATAAGGATAATGCACTAGCACATAGTTTACAGGTGTGTATATTATATATATATACAGGGTTGCATATAGAAAACGGAGCTCAGAGGGGTGAAATTACGATTTCACAATTTTAGGAGGGGCAATGTGTGTGTCATTGATTGCCATGAGTTGCACTACTTTTAAGATAGTGCAGTCCTGTTTGGCTACATGTTACTGGCTAAGTCATACATAACTTAAGCACTGAAGTATCTGTAGGAGGGGCAAAGGCCCCTTACGTCCCCCTTAAATGCAGCCCATAAATATACTGTATATTATGATACCCATATTTGTGTGGTATTCTGTAAGCTTGGTGTATCTAGGATAACTTGGACAATAGAGTGCTGCAAACAAAGTAAATCATTAATCTTGTCCATTTTATTATGAAAATCAAGTAAATAAAATCAAGCATTTGAAGGTGAATACAATATACTAGAGTAACAATCAATCAAATGAGTTGGCTAATCTGATGAAATTAATCAAAGGTTCAGGAGTTTTTTTTGTGGTTACAGGTATGTTTAAGATATATGATTGAAAAAATTGTAAAATACAATTTAGTTGCTTAGAATAGCATATATTATAATGAAAATAAGTCCCCATGACATCAAAAATAGCTTCCAGAAAAGACTTAGATTCTAATATGATTTCATTTTCAGCCACCAGCAAGTAGTTGCATTCCACTGAGCCAATCTGTCCTACGATAAGAACGAAAGGTTCCAACTGTATGCTTGCTTCAAGACCCAGGTCAACATCTGCGGTGTGATCAATTTGCAACTGTGATTTCAAAATGTTGGACAGTAATGGTATGTACTTACTAACACTTGTTTGTAAAGTAGACCTTTTGTGTTTCTGAGGTAGAGCAACTTAAACAGAATTTCACAAGCTGCAAAGTCTCTGTAGTCTGTGAAAGAAGCAGTTATTGTAACAGTTTAATATGATGTGAATTTTGTATTATTTATACCATTTTCTTGTGATAAACCTCATGGGACTTGTTTATAGTTTTGGAGCACTTTTTTGATGGAGGCTCTTTTGGATTCTACTTCAGCTACCTTAATTATTGTCTTCTTCCAGGCATTCCATGCAGCTATGGCATCTTCACGACTCCGGTCGACCATGTTCCAATATTCTGCCTGAAACTGATAGGAATCGGTAATTAAGGGAAAAAATTATTTTAATAATGCTTACGATCTGTAAATCTTTTAGCAATGGGAATCTGTCCATAACTTCTACAATATTAGGATTCTCCCTTGCTATCCATTCTCTTCTTATGGAACGGGTTTCAATCATTAATTTGGTGCCAGTTGCCAAGAGTTTGCATCAACTCAATGGAACCCTCATACTCCTCATGGTCTACTACATGATCTTCCTATACAGTGAGCACAACTTGTGTAACATATTAAAACACACATTAGTCAGACTACCTCAGTGAGCTTCAATATTTTGGAAGAATGGTGATCAATACTTGAGGTTCGCTTAGATGCAGTTCGAGGACAGTGGTCTCTTCTGTAGTTTTTAAAGGAGTTTCTCAAGGATATTTTCCAGGACCCCTTATGTTTTAAAAGGTTATTAATGTATTTATCTCTTAAATAAACAAGAGAGAACTTACTATGCCATTTCCAACCATATCTCTTAATTTGGGATGTTTTTATACCAACTTAGCACACACTGTAACATACTGTTCAGCTGTTGGATACAGTGTGTGGGGGATAATAAGGGACCTCATCAAGGAGATAATCTTTCTCTTAGCTGAAGAGGTCAAGTGCCCATCTTCAATGGCAGCTGCTGCTGTATACCCAAACTTATCCTTGTCTGGAACCTTAAAGTCAAGGTGCCAATTAGATGAATTCTGTAGACCATAACATGGTAAGTTAAACTGCATTTGCGCCCACTACACCGATACAGTTATCCTTTGCCATACAGCAACTATGTCTAGAGTGAAATGTAATAACCCGAGCCATTAGATGTTGTTTTAATTTGTAACTTACATTACTATGGCCAGCTCTGTTCATAGAAGGGTTATGAGGTGCTGTTCTTTCTGAATGACTAGGACCCTGGAAAACATATTTAATGGAATAAGAGTTCAGTTTGTTTACGTATCTGTGTACTAAAGCTTATGAAATACAGTACATGTATATAATGTATAAGACACTTACACTGTATTAATAGCACATATTACACTACAGATGTAGCAAACTTACAGCTGCCTGACTCGTGCTAGGCTCTAAGGCATTAGAAACCAGATTTGGCAGACTCAATGAGTCACCTAGAACATCATCATCCTCAGTGAAGGCATCAGGAGTAATTGGAACACCACTGGAGTCACTGAGGTACTGAGGCATATCATCTGGTATCTCTTCTTCCTAGTATGTATAAGACATGGAGTTAATTTCTTATTTTATCGTTTGTTAATTCTTACTGTATTGATATCTGTCATTGTCTCATTGGAGTTTGAGGAGCCCTCTGTGCTTGATAAAGTTGGAAGTAAATCATATTCACTCTGCAAATATAAAGCATTGTAAAATTGTAAGGATAACTATAATGGAGGGACTTACTTGGCACTCATTTATGAGTTTTCTTAATTTTACCCTGTCTCCAATTTTGGGAGCCAATTTCTTTATTTCTCCTTCAGTTAATTCCAACAGGCACTGTCCTGTTACTTCATTATTATCTACAGCTGTGGCCACGTCTTGTAATCCCTTGTTTAGGAGCAATTCCTGTAGCTTCAAACGGCAGTGTGTCCATTTTTTTTTAACTGTTGAACTGTTGAACTGCATGGCTATTTATATTACCAGCTCACCCCCCTCTCTCTCTCACTCACACACACACACACACACACACACACACACACACACACACACACACGCACACACGCCAGCAGTCTGGGAGTCTGCTATAATGTGTACATATTAGTGTCATGGGCAAGTAATTCTAAATAAAATCCAGACACTTGAACTTGACTCCTGGTGATACCGCACAATATACCCCCACAATATACCCCCACTTGCTGGTTACTAGGAGTCAGACATGTTGTCTCCACTAAGTTTAGGGTCAGGCCATGAACTCTGAGGGTGTATATGTATTCATGTACATAGCGGTTTAGGAGTTAGCATGAGGCCATGTAGATTCACATTCGCTGAAAGAACAACTATTTATTAGGTCCTATTAAGCTAACTTTGTTGTATAAAAGATTATTACTAGTTGCACAATTCCACCAAATGTGCTCAGTAGCTTGAAAATAAAAGAGTTGCACCCTTTGTTAAACATAGTTTATAAAAATAATCATTTACTCTGTTTTGTTGACAATGACATCATAAATTTACTCATTGATACCATCTTTAATATAAGAAAATCATCTATGGATAGTGACAGTAATTATAATCTGAGTTGTGGATTAACTTTTAGAGATACCATTAGGAGTTTTGTTAGTTCCCTTAAGTTCCTCAATAAGGAACGATGGAGTATACTGACCTATTTACATGTCTCCTGATTGCTAATGTGTGCAATTATCACTCCAATACCTCATACTGTTTTATTCATTATCCATACTGTGTCACATTAAGTGTACCATTGACTTCTGACAAACTCATTACAGTAGACCCTCAGTTATCCGAACCCCATTTATCCGAACTCTCGCTAATCCGAACACCATTATTTGGGAATTATAATGATATTCATTGGAATTTTGCTGTGCATTAAATAGATAAGAGATTAAGACCCCATTCAAAATGACTTATTTCGTATCCGAACATTTCAAATATCCGAACAACCCTCGGTCCTGAGGTGTTCGGTTAATTGAGGGTCTACTGTAATTATTTATAAGATACACTTAGTGGCCGTAACTTTTTTCTTTCATTTTTCCCCAAAACTACTAGTACTAATGCATGTATCACCTTAATCAGCTGTGAATATTGTTGTGGTTGGACCATCACAGAGTGATGACGCTACTACGGAGTGCCATAAGGAAGAGAGAAAGAGAGAGAGAGAGAAAGTGACGTCTTAATTACTACGTTATTACAGTATATTTTCTCTTATCCGGGCGCCTTGGGACTAAGGGGTGCCAGCAGAAATGCCCTTTAACGTGGAATTAATGTATTTTTAGTTAGTTTTGGTCAGTAAAGGTCCTTACGAGTCACTCCACCCACTTTTTTTTAATTAATTTTGTCCTTATTTTGCTGCCCAGATAATAGAGTTGCCCATATCTGAGAAGTTTGCATAAGGGAGAATTTACTGTATTATTATTACCAATATATGTGCAATACTATAAGGTTCCTTGTAAATCTTAAGAAGGGTAGCCCAGTGACACCGTCGCTTGTCTTGTGACGTCAAAGAGTGTCAGAGTTACTTATCTATTCCTAAAACAATCCTAGAAAGCTATAGCTCCTTTACACCTACCAGGATACTTAGCCACTCCCAAGAAAATCTCGGGCTTAGGTTCTGCCTCAAAGTTTATGTAACTATAGTTACTAATGATACTTAGCCAGTCCCAGGACGATCCCAGGATATGCAAGCTCCAGGGTAGACCCCGTGTCAAAGCAACTATAGTTACTGAGGATGATAAGCCAGTCCTGGTAAGATCCCCAGATAGGCCTAGCTCTAGGTACGTGAACCCCCTTGTCAAAGTAACTGTATGTTTTGAGGAATTTATTATATTTCTGAGGATATCTTGCAGCTTTAGGATGTTTGTAAGTATCCTGCTTTTAATCATTACTATTTAATCATCACTATTTCAACTGAACGGTGTTGTTTGGACAAAATGAAAGCTTCCTCCTCCTCTATTGTAGATAAATAGCTAGGAAATTCCAGTTTAAATCGTCGAGGTGATCATTGGTAAATATACTTCATCCTTTTGCCATGGCAGGTTGGGCCAACTACCTCTGGACTATTGTGAAGGCCAACCAGAGAATTAGAACGAAATAAATATATAGGAGAAAGAGAGAAAATAGGAATCAGTGGAAAGAATCAAAATTAGTGAATGTCTATAAAACAATAGAAAAAATACTATTAAGGTTTAGCGATGTTTGAGTTTCAAAGAGGTGATAGAGGAGGCAGATATGATGTTGGCTAGTATAGTATTCCACTTGTCAATTACGGAGATTGAAAAGGAGTTCTTAGGGCACAGAGCTCTTGTGGTGCAGAGTTCTCACAAACAAACAGTACAGGGGTAATGGGCTTCTATAAGATTAGGAGGATATTTGTGACCTAGAGAAGTATTCACCAAGCTTACTTCGAACACAAGTTTCAAAAATCCTACTTTCAGCTTCCATAATATGTATAAACAGCTCAACTTTCTTTCTCAATCAAGTACCCCCTCCCTCCACATATATACATACACACACACACACTCTCTCTCTTTGTTCACTGTCCCCATGCCTGAGTTAAATTAATTGATATGCACAATTATTTGTCAGGGATCCTCTTCTAAAGATAGTGTCAGGTAATATGTTACTATGTGATGGAAGGTGTTTGAACAATTTGGCTATGGCAAAATCTACCCTATAATTATTTTTTTTTTAAATTTCTTCTTTTTTTACCATGAAGGTAATATTGGAGTGTACTAGTGTGTAACAAGTTGGAAATTTCCTTTAGAATAGCTAGACAGTTGGCTACTCTTTCTTTAGGATGTTGTTCCCACCAAGTAGTGGTCATGTGGTCCCCACCAGCCATGTAGGCTCTGACATCTTCCATTGCTTGGTCATGTAGTCTCCACCACCCATGTAGGCTCTGACATCTTCCATTGCTTGGTCATGTAGTCTCCACCACCCATGTAGGCTCTGACATCTTGCTTTGGCTTTTTAGTTGATGGGGGGGGGGGGGGGGGGGGGGGTCTAGTGGATTTTTGTTTGTTTGTTTATATTAAGGATTGTTTCTCCCCCCTTACATTGACTGCATATTCAAATATATCCACTTTCATAATAATTGGCGAGCGAGCGTAGCGAGCGAGACACTTACAGGGGTAACACAATCGAAAATCGGGGATGTTTGTTTATTTATTTATATATATGTTTGGACATATGTATGTCATTTTGTACTTTGACCCTCCGTATTTTTGTGTTCGCTCCGCGTTCGACCCTGTCCCAAACTTCACTAAACAGAATCCTCCGGTTTAGCGACCATTACCCGTATCACCTTAGAAATTGAATTGTTTACTGCTTTGAATTCTTTTGCGGGTGCAGTTAAAACGCAAAAACTTATGGGAGCTCCATTTCTATTCGAGTTAGTTGCTATTTGTCACAGTTATAAGCCCTACTCAACAGCATTTACTTGTAAATTCATTGTCCACTAGACGAACCGTGAAGGTAAGTCTTGGTAGGTATGTTCAGTTGTATGAAAGTATTGTGCGTTACAACTACTACTAAGAATGTCACAAAGGAAACTTTAAATAAAGTGACTTGATTTTGTTGCTTCTTTTTCAATTCAAACAGTTGCTTGGGAGCGGTTACTATTGCTTTAAATCCCCTTTACCGCATACGTAATTTAAAAACTTGACTATTATTTTAGTAGCTTGAGTGTTACTTGTTAAAATCAATCATTTAACAATAGTGTAGTTTAAAGCTCGCTCGCCATTTGTGCTCAAGCACACCACTAGTATGCAATTAATCATTTTTTATTACTTTATATTATTATTATTATTTTATTTTTATTTATTAATTTTATTTTTGGGGGGGGAGGAGGGGGGTGATAAAAGTTGTGTGTGTGTTTGTTATGTTGTTTTTCATTTGTTTTTGCTACTTTATTTCAAATAATTTATACCTACGTATATATCTATGCCTTCTTTTGGGTTAATGAGTTTTTGTTATTTCTAGTTTTATCAGTGTGGGCGGAGTAATGAACATATTCATTTATAGTAACTCTTTTGTTTGTATTATTTTAGTGTTGTGTTATTTATCTTTACTGTATCATCTGCTGAGTGCATGCATGTTGTGTCATTGTCCGGATGTCAATCCGTGAGCATTTCTATTTTTGCGCATGCGTGTCTATGGCTATAAAAGCTTGGGCGCGCCTGTGTATCGGCAGTTCTCTAATAATCTTAGTTTGTGTAAACACTGGGTTAGTAGCCAGCTTGTCGTACTTACCTGAGTGAGGAGGACTCTGGTGGCAGCGTGTCACAGAGTTCGGGCATCTTCTGGTTGTGAGTCCTTTGAGCCGTGACCTACCTTTCCTGTGTATACTTTCCCTGTGCCGGTTGGTGGTTCGAGAGCGAGTGATTCCTCCAGAGCCACCCCATTAAACCCACAATTGGCGGCAGCGGTGTTGAGGTCTTCTCCTCGTTCGTCGAAATTTCGTTACCGTGTGTTGAACTTTCTACCGATTTAAAACTCGGATCAGATCGTCTCCTTGTGTTGTGTGCGTGTGTTTTGTCTGGATTTTGCTGTGTGCGTGTGTCTACTTCGTTTGTGACCGATTTAAAACTCGGATTCCATTCGTGGATTGGACTTCTGCGTGCATCTTGCTATCTACTGGATCGTTGGATTGACATTCTCCTTCCTCGATTCCTATTGGAGCGCCGTACACGAGGCCTAGTCGATTCCTATTGGAGCGCCGTACACGAGGCCTAGTGTGATTTTCGTCTCGGACTTGTCAATTTTTGTGTTTGTCACCTGTTAGCGTGTTTCCATTTTTGGTCTTGTGCCTGAGTGTCTTGTTATTTCTGTTAGCATTTTGTACTGTGCCGTGTGCAAGTTGTTTTGTCTTTCCTTTTACGCTCACCTGTGTTTTCCTTGTGTGTTGTTTTCGTGTGTGTGTTCTCCAGGAACGTGTCCTTCGATTGGATTGCCTGGATGAGCCAACGTGAACAGCCGGGTCGAGTGTGTAAGCGTGGGAGGCAGAAAGTAGGAGCAAGTGGTGAGTCCGTGTGTTTGGATACTGATAGCCTGAGTGTTGCTTCTGGGCTTTCTCCTCTGCTATTTTCGGGCTCTTCTTTGGGTGCGGTTGAGACAGTTCGTGTTTCCCCCATTTCTGAGTCTGACGTTGAATTTAGTAGTTCTGTGGGTAGTGATTCCCCAGCTAGCACAATGATGGGAGATGATGAGCGTCCCCATATTCCTAATGAGGTGGATCAGATTTCCACAATGATTGATACTAGACTGAAATCCTCATTTTCTGAGTTCTTTAATGGTTTAGCAAGTTCTGGTTTGTTATCTGGTAGTAGTCGTAGCAGTGTTGACTCGATCGATGCTGACATGTCTCGGGAGATCGGTCAACTAGCAGCCCACAAAGATGGTATGGATATTGCCAAGTTTGTCGCCAACCTGGAATCTAACTTAGCCATAATGGGTTGTCCACGTAGACGGTGGAAGCGGGTACTGTTGCAGAAGCTCCACTCGGAGTCTGCTTTGGAAGCCTTGTCCACCTTGAATAAAGAAGTTGCTACATATGACGAGATTAAGGAAAGGTTGTTTGAGTCGTTGGGCTCCAACCTGGTTGCTCTTGGGGTGCAATATAGGGAAGGGTTTTCAGCACTTCCTTTTTCCACAAACCCCAGTGAGAAGTTTAAGTATCTCAGTCGTATTGTTAGTTCGTTGGAATTGTTGTGTAAAACTAGAGAAGAAGTTATCATGTTTCTGGTATGTTCTGCCTTTCGGTCTTCGTTGTCTCATTCTCAGAGGGAAGTGATGGACCAGAGGTCGTTTGAGTCTTTGAGAGAGTTGAGTAAATTCGCTGTTTCCATTTCCCCTACCCGTACGGCTGCTTCTTTCGAGAAGTCCAGCTCGACCGGTAGTAGAGTGGGTCGTGGTTTCTCCCCTTTAGTGTGCTTCAAGTGTCTGAAGCGGGGACACAGAGCGTTTGAATGCCGTAATAGTAGCAGTGGTTCATCCACTAGTGGTGAGGGTAGTAATGGTAGTGGTAGTTCTCCAGGTCTTTCAAGTACTAAACCTGCTGGGTTGGTGTGCTATACTTGTAGAGAGCCGGGACACAAGTCCCCTGACTGCCCGAAACGCAATATCAAGACAGACAATAAGGATGGTGTAAAGAGAAAAGTATATAATACAAGTTGGGTGGCAGTTAGAGATCGTCCTTCCCATACTTTTGGTAGTGTGAACGGCACGAAGTGTGAGATTGTGCCTGATACTGGAGCTGAGATCTCCATAGTCCCTGGATGCCTTGTTTACGAGGACCAGCTGACCGGGGAAACGGTTGAAGTGAAGGGTTGGGACAGTGATCCTGTTACTTTACGTGTAGCCATTGTCAATTTTGAGTTTAAGGGTATGTGCTTTAAGCACAGAGTGGCTGTTGCCCACCGGGATAGTTTGGCCGGTAGGGTACTGTTTTCCATACCAATGGAGCCGAGTACGGCTGAGCACCTCTTGTTGGGTGCCGCCACTCAAGCAGATCAGTTGCTTGAGGAGGTGGGGCACCTGCATGATACCTGCAGCACCCAACCAGCGACTGATGAAGCTGCCTACTCTGGTGGGGAGACATTGGAGGCTGTGTCCTCTGCTCTTGTCACTACCCAGGATGAGGTAGCCTCAGTAAATGTTGTGACTAGAAGTGAATGTGCTAAGAAAAAGCGCAGACGTAAGAAACGTAGAGCTCGACAAGTTGAGCTAGCTGAGCCTGTTCCCCTTGTTTGTGATGAGGAACTTGCTCGCTTAGCTGCCATTGATGTTTTCCATAGTCCTTCTCTACCTTCCGTAGGAGTTGGGTCTAGTGCGGCGGAACCTTCGGTTTCTGGGCTTCTTGATGGGCCTGACGAGGATGGGGATGGGGCAGTGGTTGATGGTAGTGCAGGCAGTGACGGGGTTGAGGTTGTGTCTCTCTCTATACCTGATGTGTCTTCTCCCTCTGTTTCGAATGATGTTGTTTCTGATGATGTGTGTGTTGATGTATCTGAAGTAGTTAGTGATGTAGTTTCTGAACCTGTTATTTCTGATGTTGTTGTTGTTCCTAGTGAACATGTGTCTAATGATAGTGTTGATATTGTTGTGCCTGTTCCCACGTCCAGTGGTGGCGTTGAGTCTGTTATTTTGGCTCAAAAGTCTGATGACTCCCTAGCTTCTCTCTGTGAGTTGGGTCGTAAGTCGTTGAACGGGTACTCTTTCAAAGATGGGTTACTTGTGCTTTCAGTGTTGGTTGATGATCAGCCAGTTGTAAAGATTGTAGCTCCTGTTGCTTTCAGAGAGCGGTTGTTGACTCTCGCCCATGACAAAACTGCCCATGTTGGGGTACGTGGGATGAGAAAACTGCTGGGTAACAAGTTTACTTGGCCTGGCATGCACTGTGACATTCGTGAATTTGTCAAGTCGTGTGACGTGTGTTTAAGAATGAACAATGCGGGGAACAAGAAACCCCCTATGGTTGAACGTAGAATCGTGAGTGTTCCGTTCGAAAGCGTGTGTGTAGACCTGGTGGGTCCTTTACCGAAGGGTAAGCGTGGTTCTAAATACCTCTTTACGTACGTGTGTCTCGCTAGTCGTTGGCCTGATGCCATCCCTATGCGTACAGCGTCCGCCTCTGAAGCTGCTCAATGTTTTCTCGAGGTGATAAGTCGCACTGGGATTCCCCTTCGTGTGTTGTCAGACCGTGGTACCATCTTCTTGTCTAAGTTAATGACTGAAGTGTGTGACCTGTTGGGAATAGATAAGTTAGCCACTTCTCCGTACCGTCCCCAGTCAAATGGTGTTGTTGAGCGGATGCACGGCAGTTTGAAACCAATGCTTTCCAAGGCTGTGGACGCGGGGGTGGATTGGGTTGATTTTCTCCCTCTGGCGTTATTCGCTTTGCGCCAGGTCCCAAATCGTGACCTCGGTTATTCTCCCCACTGTATTGTCTATGGTCGAGATGTGTTAGGCCCTCTGGACGTAGTGTATGAAGGGTGGGTGGAGAGACCTTTTGATCCTGTCGATGTAGATGAATGGCTAGTGTCGTTGAACGACCGGTTGGCAGTCATTTCTGATAGTGTGGCAGCCAATCAGTCAGTGTCCAGTGGTAAGCGGGCTGAGTGTGCTAAAAAGGGTGTGCGTGACAAACCTTTAGAGATTGGGTCCTTAGTGCTCATGAGGATCCCGGGCATCAAGGCTTCCCTACAAGCTGCATGGGAAGGTCCCTATTCTGTTGTCAGTAGGTCATCTGACGTAACTTACAGAGTGTCCAAAGGTGATGACCACCCAGTTAAAGTTGCCCACAGGTGTAACCTGAAGGTGTATACCCCTCGCCCTGCGCTACAAGCCAATGCCATAACTGTTGTTGCCGAAGACTGCGGTATAGATGACTCTCTTTTAGTTAGTAAAACTTCTTTGGATAGTGATGTGTGTACTGGTTATAGAAAGTGTGATCTTGATTCTTTGTTATCTGAGCTGAGTGAGTATTTTAGTACGTCCCCTGGCTTGTCCAAGGTAGGATCGTGTGTCATTATTTTGGAAGATGGAGCTTCTGTTGTCTCCTTGCCCCCAAGGCAGATACCGGTAGGCATTCGTGATGCTGTCAAGTCTGAAATCGACTCCTTGCTTGCCGGCGGTATTATAGTTGAATCAGACTCTGATTGGGCTAGTCCCTTGGTTCCTGTTCGGAAGAAAGATGGCGGTGTCCGACTTTGTGTCGACTTTCGTCAGCTGAACGCGGTGACTCCCTTGCGCCGCTATTGGTTACCCTCGTTAGCCGAGATTTTGGACTTAGTTGGTCCTTGTAGTTGTCTCTCAACGCTTGATCTGACTGCTGGGTTTCATCAGATTCCCATGGATGTGAACTCCAGCGAGCTCACAACCTTTGTATGTCCCTTTGGAAGATTTAAATATGTACGTATGCCGTTTGGACTTAAAAATGCTCCGGCGATCTTTCAGTCTGTAGTTGAGAAGGTGTTGGAACCTGTGTCACACTGTAGTAAGAATTATGTGGACGATGTAGTCGTGTTTAGTAAGTCGTGGGATGAACATCTTGCCCACCTGAAGTCTGTTATTGAGTGTTTGGGTGATGCTGGCTTTACTATTAAGTTAAAGAAGTGCCACTTTGGCAGGAAGTATTTAGTTTATTTGGGCCATAGGATTGGGTGTGGTTCCCTTTCTGTGCCTGAACATCGGGTGGAGGCTTTGAGATCTTTTGCTCGCCCTGTTACCAAGAAACAACTCAGATCGTTTCTTGGGGCCATGTCTTATTATAGGCAGTTTGTTCCCTTGTTTGCCTCTCACTCGAGCCACTTGACTCCGGCAACTTCATTGAGGGCTCCTCTCCGGGTGAGCTGGTCGGAGGACATGGACTCTGCTTTTCGTAAGCTCAAATGTGGTGTGTGTGATGCTTGTGTTTTATTTATTCCTGTAAGTCATGATGTTTTTGTGTTATATACCGATGCCTCGGGCTCGGGAGTCGGTTGTTGTCTCCATGTATGCAGAGATGGGAAAGAACTTCCCGTGGGTTTCTTCTCGCGCCAACTGAGACCGGCGGAGAAGAATTACTCCGTCACGGAGTTGGAATGCTTGGCTATTGTGGCTTCCCTGAGTCATTTTGAGTTCTACCTCTACGCGAGGGACGTGACTGTCATTACAGATCATCAGCCTTGTTGCTCCCTCGTTTCAGGTTGTCACCTGAATAAACGTTTACTCAGGTTTGCCCTGGCCCTACAGCGATTCTGTGTGGTGATCAAGTACAGGCCAGGCAAGATCCACAACAACGCGGATGGGATGAGTCGGCAGGCGTGGCCCTGCGATCAATCGAGCTCCGCCCTGGTGGAATCAGATTCGCCCCTGTCGAATCTTAGCGGGGGGAATTGTGGGCGGAGTAATGAACATATTCATTTATAGTAACTCTTTTGTTTGTATTATTTTAGTGTTGTGTTATTTATCTTTACTGTATCATCTGCTGAGTGCATGCATGTTGTGTCATTGTCCGGATGTCAATCCGTGAGCATTTCTATTTTTGCGCATGCGTGTCTATGGCTATAAAAGCTTGGGCGCGCCTGTGTATCGGCAGTTCTCTAATAATCTTAGTTTGTGTAAACACTGGGTTAGTAGCCAGCTTGTCGTACTTACCTGAGTGAGGAGGACTCTGGTGGCAGCGTGTCACAGAGTTCGGGCATCTTCTGGTTGTGAGTCCTTTGAGCCGTGACCTACCTTTCCTGTGTATACTTTCCCTGTGCCGGTTGGTGGTTCGAGAGCGAGTGATTCCTCCAGAGCCACCCCATTAAACCCACAATCAGGTATGAAGTAAAGTGTGTGGGTTGTATTGCTATACAATAGTGGTACTGGCCTGTGGTACGTCGCTACTACAGAGTAAGTGGGCGGGGTCTGTGTACGTCAATGACAATCGATAACATTTTTCGAAAAGTTACTTTTAACTTTATTCAGCTTTTTCTGGACTTCGACGGCAAGGAGGAACATTCTAAGCAGATACTAAGATTCAATCAAAAGATTCTCATGTAATCATAAACATAGCACATCTAGACTAAGCTAATGTAACATTACCTGTGGAAGAGGAAAATTTAAAAAAAAATTTTTTAATTACCCAATTCATATATACATCAATTGTAAATCACAATGACTATTAACAGACATAACAAGATTTTATTATTCTGGATAATGAATGCAGACGATTGAGAAAGTAACCATGATCCTCCACTTGCTGTATGAAATGCGGTAACCATGTTCCCCCCACCAACCATGAACCCAACTTGCAACGATGAATCCTGATTCTTAAACACGTTCCTATCACTAATTAAAGAGAAAGCTTGGCAACCATGAACCCAACTTGCAACGATGAATCCTGACTCTTTAAACACTTCCCTATCACTAATTAAAGCTTGGCAACCATGAACCCAACTTGCAACGATGAATCCTGACTCTTTAAACACGTTCCTATCACTAATTAAAGCTTGGCAACCATGAACCCAACTTGCAACGATGAATCCTGAATCTTTAAACACATTCCTATCACTAATTAAAGCTTGGCAACCATGAACCCAACTTGCAACGATGAATCCTGACTCTTTAAACACATTCCTATCACTAATTAAAGCTTGGCAACCATGAACCCAACTTGCAACGATGAATCCTGACTCTTTAAACACATTCCTATCACTAATTAAAGCTTGGCAACCATGAACCCAACTTGCAACGATGAATCCTGACTCTTTAAACACTTTCCTATCACTAATTAAAGCTTGGCAACCATGAACCCAACTTGCAACGATGAATCCTGACTCTTTAAACACGTTCCTATCACTAATTAAAGCTTGGCAACCATGAACCCCAACTTGCAACGATGAATCCTGACTCTTTAAACACATTCCTATCACTAATTAAAGCTTGGCAACCATGAACCCAACTTGCAACGATGAATCCTGACTCTTTAAACACATTCCTATCACTAATTAAAGCTTGGCAACCATGAACCCAACTTGCAAACGATGAATCCTGACTCTTTAAACACGTTCCTATCACTAATTAAAGCTTGGCAACATTGAAACCCAACTTGCAACGATGAATCCTGACTCTTTAAACACGTTCCTATCACTAATTAAAGCTTGGCAACCATACCCCAACTTGCACAATCCGATGAAGCTTCCTGCAACTCATGACACGTTCCTATCCTAATTAAGCGTGGCAACCAGGAACCAACGTGCAACGATGATGAATCCTGACTCTTTAAACACGTTCCTATCACTAATTAAAGCTTGGCAAACATGAACTTCAATTGCAACGATGAATCCTGTCCTGACTCTTTAAACACGTTCCTATTACTAATTAAAGCTTGGCAACCATATCCCCCAACTTGCAACGATGAATCCTGACTGTTTAAACACGTTCCTATTACTAATTAAAGCTTGGCAACCATGTCCCCCAACTTGCAACGATGAATCCTGACTCTTTAAACACATTCCTATCACTAATTAAAGCTTGGCAACCATGAACCCAACTTGCAACGATGAATCCTGACTCTTTAAACACGTTCCTATCACTAATTAAAGCTTGGCAACCATGAACCCAACTTGCAACGATGAATCCTGACTCTTTAAACACTTTCCTATCACTAATTAAAGCTTGGCAACCATGAACCCAACTTGCAACGATGAATCCTGATTCTTAAACACGTTCCTATCACTAATTAAAGAGAAAGCTTGGCAACCATGAACCCAACTTGCAACGATGAATCCTGACTCTTTAAACACTTTCCTATCACTAATTAAAGCTTGGCAACCATGAACCCAACTTGCAACGATGAATCCTGACTCTTTAAACACATTCCTATCACTAATTAAAGCTTGGCAACCATGAACCCAACTTGCAACGATGAATCCTGACCTTTAAACACATTCCGATCACTAATTAAAGCTTGGCAACCATGAACCCAACTTGCAACGATGAATCCTGAATCTTTAAACACATTCCTATCACTAATTAAAGCGTAGCAACCATGTCCCCCAACTTGCAACGATGAATCCTGACTCTTTAAACACATTCCTATCACTAATTAAAGCGGGGAAACCATGAACCCCAACTTGCACCGATGAATCCTGACTCTTTAAACACATTCCTATCACTAATTAAAGCATGGAAACCATGAACCCCAACTTGCACCTATGAATCCTGACTCTTTAAACACATTCCTATCACTAATTAAAGCTTGGCAACCATGAACCCCAACTTGCAGCGATGAATCCTGACTCTTTAAACACATTCCTATCACTAATTAAAGCTTGGCAACCATGAACCCAACTTGCAACGATGAATCCCGACTCTTTAAACACATTCCGATCACTAATTAAAGCTTGGCAACCATGAACCCAACTTGCAACGATGAATCCTGACTCTTTAAACACATTCCGATCCCTAATTAAAGCTTGGCAACCATGAACCCAACTTGCAACGATGAATCCTGACTCTTTAAACACATTCCTATCACTAATTAAAGCTTGGCAACCATGAACCCAACTTGCAACGATGAATCC
>WLWD01001003.1_pt1 | contig 60338 bp, 32 predicted proteins | sample 6712731 | NCBI WGS metagenome assembly WLWD01 (sample SAMN12718690, study PRJNA576275) | sponge metagenome | isolation source: marine sponge | host: Mycale hentscheli | place: New Zealand: South Island, Marlborough, Capsize Point | collected 2014-11-01 | reverse complement strand
TCACACTTCCCACAAAGACTCCCAGTTCTATGGAACTCTCCACACATAAATTTGTTCCAGTCGGACATATTATCAGGTAATTGTTGGTAAATTAAATACAGATCTTGATCTCTTGCACAATTATAGATACACTTTCCTACTTCCACCATTTGTCTCCCATTGTCTTCATCAATAGTGACACAGTTGCAGTCCAAAACATAAGAGTAGATCTGTTTTGTGCGACATTTTTACAGATTAGAGGATTCCCTGCAAATATAATACACTTACAGCTACCCAGACTAGCATCACAGTCTGACCAAGGTAGACAAAAAGCAGTTTCATTAATGCAGTTTCTGGAGTAATTGTAACTCCAATTTTCATTTCGAAGGACAACTTGTCTCAATTCTACAGAGCCATGTGCTTCAAAAAACAATAATGACAGCATCAAAATTACAAGCTCTACTGCACTATCTCTTTCCATTACTATCTTCACTCTTCCTGGTATATGAAACAAGATTTTTTTCTGACATACAGCTTGTAGTTAGCTATAGAGGATTGATTTTTCGAAATTGAAAGTAATAACTGCAGTAAAGCAAAACATTGTGAAGTCATTATATTATTTATACAATGTTAGCTTGTAGTTGTGAAGTCAATATTGTGACATGCTGATGAATTGGTGGTTAGGTTGTAAGCATACAACACAAATAGTAGCTTGTTGGAAGGATCAGTTCTGATGACTTTGGCCTGAGCAGTAATTATTGGATGCATGAGCCATGCATACAATAGTGAAAATTGGATGGGCTGCACTGGGAAGAAGAGAAAATTTATGTTCACATGTCTAATTGGTAAAATGGACAAGGAAGAACAGATGAAGTCAAGTTTACACATGAACCACTGACAATGAAGGAGAATTACTATTATAGGTGTGGCCATGCATAAAGAAACATCTTGAGAGAAATATATAGTAGCTGGAGTGTACCATCCTAGAATGTCAAATGTTAGAGACACGTCATAAAGTACTGGATATTGTTAACAGTGTCTTTTTTGTAGAATTGGGTAGTGACTCTGCCTTTCTTCTACCCATGATTAGTGGTTAGCTACTGTTGGCAAATGAATTTTCATGAATACAAACACTCTGATTTTATAGAGTTGGAGGTGAACAGAACAAGACCTAAGAAATAAGAGGATACAATAAGGCACTCTACCTAATAATTTTTAAGCTATTAGCTCTGGACAGTTTAATGGTAAGCATGCAGGACTTGGGGATTGAAATCCAGTATAGGGAGTCTTTTTCTTCTTCTCTGTTTTTTTTTTATAACTATCTAATGCAGTTCACATTCAGGTAATGATGACACTTTACCAACTCAACTTATTTCATGAATTATTCGTGAATACTCACTATCTTTGTCGGTTGTCATCATTACTGACACACAAGTGTATTGTTGACGGCCATTTTATTGTGTGTCTAAGGCTCCATAGTGGTTTGAAATTAAAAAAGAAACACGCCACATTTAAATCAATATGTAATGAACTCAAGAAACTTGATTTCTTAATTTTAGTCCAGTCGATCAAACCCCTGACTCAAATATTCAAATTTAGGGCAGGAAGTAATTACATTCTTGTGTTAATTTATTCAACAATCTGAAATAATCAGCAATTTTCGATAATAAACACAACACAGCAATTTTACATGTTATACTTGTATTGGCTACATTCAATACAGAAAATCTTAGGCATCTCTTATAAAAATCAACTAATTGAATAACAGCATTGTTCCCCTAATGATACTGAAAGTGTTTCTAGCACAAACCTATTGATAACATCTACATTGAAAAGCTAACTTTAAACTTCAAGTCACTGTTCAGTCAGTACAACACCTAGCTATGAAGGTCTCATTTAACTTCTTGTTGTTTTTACTAGTCAGTGCAACACCAGTATTATCCCATTCAAAATGTGAGGATCATTTGAAAGAACGTGAAGAAGAAAAAGCAGAACAACAACACGAGTTTACCTCCATTATCTTCCCTTGCTGCTCCTGTCAGAATAATGGCTCTTGTATAGCTGTCATAATGTATCCAATGATGCATTAGTCATTTGTGGAATACAATGTGCCAATTTCTCTATACTCAATTGCTATTGTGCTACTTACAATGAAAGTAAAGGACTCATAGAAGTGGGCCAGTGTCCTTATAACTGTGCCAGGTACAGAAGTAACAGACTGATAGATGTTATTTACCAACCCATGCCTTCAAACATGTCTGAATGGAATGACTACATGTGCAATGACTTTAAAAGATCGGGTACTCTCTGTGGAGCATGCAGTGCTGACCACAACCTATATCCAAGAAGCTATTCATTTGATTTAGAATGTATCAAATGTAGTGATGGCGCTTCCGGATGGGGAAAGTATTTGCTCTCTGCCTACTTACCTCTTACATTATTCTGTTTAATAATCTACCTTTTTAAAATAGACATTCATTCTTCTCTCATACAGCGGTTCATAATAATATTTTCACAAATACTAACAATCCCTGCTAATATATGTACGTGTTACACTGCTTGCTTTTAGAAACAGACCGAAAATGCTTAAGTTATCAAAGTTTTGGCAACATTTTTTGGAATTTGGAATTTAGATTTCTTTCGAGCATATGATCAACGTATTTGCCTTGGGCTTGGGTCTCTATCCAACTTATTTCTGGACTTGGCAGTGGCAGTTTATCCGTTGATACTTGTAGCTCTTACATACGTGCTGATATTTTTATATGATCGTAATTACAAAATCCTAATTCTAGCATGGAAACCCTTTCATTTCTTTCTCGGCTGATTCTATCAGAAACTATCAGTCAAAACTTCTGTTTTAAATTCCATTACAACATCCTTGTTTTTAGTAAATATAAAAGTCCTAAGTGTTTGTTTTGATGCTCTAACTCCTGTGAGAGTGTACCAGTTTTATAGCTCTGGGTGCATAGACACTAGCTGGAGACTCTTCTATGATCCTATACATTATTTCAGTCATGAACATCGATTTTATGCAGCCACAGCTGTGATTATATTGTTCTTGTTTTATATTTGCCCAGTTTTCTTTTTACTGTTCCATTCCTGCAACTTCTTTAAGTTCGCTATTTCAATTTTACCTCATCGCGTAAGAATAGTGTACAATACTTTCATGGACTCCATAAGGATGGTACTGAACCTGGCACTAAAGACTGTAGGCGACATGCAGTAGTCTTGCCAATTACTCGTGGTATGCTCAAACTATCTACAGCTCAACCCTGACATCATCCTTTTTTCCTCTTGCTGCCATAGTAATCACTTTAGTAGGTATTTGCATCATTACAATAGATCCATTTAAAGCACACCTTATGCACACATCATTTTCTATGACAGTTTTCATGTTATTTTCAAGTATTTTTTATGTCAGTGGTGCGGCCATAGATGTAGCTGAAAAAAGTCAAGCTACTTCCTTTACTTACCTTATTTATGTCATTGTAATTGCAATTATTTCATCTTCTTTGATGTATGCTTGTTTCATCATCTTGTCAAGCATCAAAGCAAGAATGAGAAGCTGAAGGATTCATTATTTATGTAGTTGTAGAAATCAATGAAACAATATTTATTCTTTCATTGTTTTTAGTCATGATTTCATGTCACTTTTCTTGGAATGAACATATTTATTACGATCACTTGTGTTATTTTATTGATTGAAGTAGTAACTCACAAAGAAGTCTAAGTATTTTTTAATGTGATATACAATACAGTTGTAATCCAAACTTAGCTGTAGCTTGGTTTTGATTAATTAGTTGTGGCACACTAATTATGTGTTTCTATGTTCCATGTGTTTGAGCTTGAGCATGTGCAGAATGTGGCTGTGTAGTCTTGAAATGGGTTAGTTATGTGTTTAAGTCAGTCCATTCACTCTCACTCCTCAGTTGGTCTCACTCTACAATTCCCATTTCTCGTCCATTTGCTTAAAATCAGTTCAAATACTTAGAAATAGCTACAACATACTATGAAGTAAGTTTTGCATGAACGCTGCTTTAAAGGTATAAATTTTAGGTAAAACTAGGATAGTAATGCCCAATTTTCCTAAGTTTAATGTAGCAAGCACAATTGCAAGCTATTTAATGTGTGCAGAACTACCTGCCATTCTATTTTAATTCCAGTATACAATCTCATGCTTCAGAATAGACCTTATAAATTTCTTCTTAATTTAGTTAAGTAGTTGCAACTTAAATTTTTATCTACTTTAATGAGTGGTGTAAGAATGGAAAGCTGTTGTCTTCTAGAAACATGGCAGGGTGGTTATTTTCTCCACTTTATAGTACCAATACATTACTTCAGGGTTATATTTCAAAACTTGTCACTATTCAGATCACAACTTACTAGAGTTATATGGATGACAGGCATGAACAGAGCTGCTTGCATTATCGTTGATTGAAAAAATTGTGATAAGGATGCTTTTAGCATCTACTAGGAGCTTCCACCTTTTTATGTTCATGGTGCTTAAATATGTGTCTGAATGAATGATGTCTGGAGACCTCTTAAAGTTGCCAGATTAAACCTACAAATACGGTAACAAAAATTGACTGATGACAACTTTCCCTTATTCATATCAGTTAACATTTATACATTACAGGAACACTTGAATAGCCTCTGCACCTCTAATTACACACTGCATATTTACCACTTTAACAACATCAATATGCTGATTGCGGTACAGGGAAGAATATACAGGGGGGAGGGGTGGGACAAAGGGGACTTTAGCCTATCTCCTTCCCACCCCCCCCCCATTTATTTACTGAAAGCTCTATTTGAAACTAGCCAAAATACATTAAAGATCTCTGTGCGGTTTCATTAAAGTGTAGAAATTATAAAAATATAATAAAACATTTGTAATACTTTATCGATGTCTCTAAATTATTTTATTTTTTAGCGATTTTGTTTATTTATTAGAACTGTAAAAAATATTTAAGATAATAATAGTCATATTATAGTATGTCATTGTCATGATATAAAACAGGTCAGCTCTCTATTCCACTGTTTGCAATGAATGTGAATGCTTATGGGAGTTGAAACATGTCTTTGTTTTCTTATATAGCTGGCACGTACCTTTATATTTCAGTGATATTATGTAGGACATGGAAATAATATTTAAATGAGGTATGTGTGCTTAAAAAGCTTTTAAAATTCATCTTTCTATTTTAGATTAACTGAAAACTTTCTGGAAAAGTGAAACAACCTTATGCAGTATTGAAAGGTATGTTTTTTGCAAATTCTGGGAAAATTATGACTTCTTATGGTTTTGCTACCCATTATTAAAACTAAAGCTTAGTTACGCAATAAAAAAGATCATTTGTTGAAAATACTAAACCTGTCAGATTATATGACATTATAAAACAGTAAAGCTGTGCACTTAACTACTTTTTAAGAGAAGATTTGTAATATTTTTGTGGGAATAACATGCCACTAGCTTTCTTGCACACTTTGAACAATCTTATAGTGACAAGTAAGTGCGTGCCTATTTCTACTGTCCTGTATATCTTCTTCTTCTTTTTTAACAAGACTATTAAAAAATAATGATTTCCTTCGTTAATAATGTATCACATTTTTTGCACTATGAAACTGTTTATTATGTAATTTGTGTGTAATTATACAGTATATAAATCACCACCTACAACTGGGTGGCAAGTCTGTCTGAATTCATTTTTCTATTATTATGGATTTGAAAATACAGTGCATCCCTGGATGCCTCCTACTGTGCACCTTATTCTATTTGAGTCATGAAAGTTCGAGCAAGAACTGCCTTGGTATAGTTGTCAAACCTCAAGTGAATAAATTACCAAACAAATTTTTCAACTGCTCCACTGATACCAATGATTCACTACTATTACTTACCACTTATTGCTGGCCAGCACGAAATAAAGATACTTTGGATGGATTTGTTCGATGGTATTCACAAATTTCTCCTGTCATTGATCACTACTCTTGTTCTAACATCACTGCGGATTTCGCGTTTCACGTAGTGCCATCATTCTTTAATATCACTGTGATTACAGATCAGAGTCTCGTCTCATTGAATGTAATACCTCACAGTTTGCCAGTAATTTTGTCTCGTGCAGCAAATGAATTTGTAACAAAATTGAATTGGAAAAGAATAGCTATTTTCGCATATCCTTCAGATGGCAGCTTCATTGAGACTGCTGAACAAATTTATAATGGTTTGAATTCTACTGTAGATATACATTACTTTCAGCTATTTGCCCATGAAAATGCCATAATGAAAGCTCTAAACAGAGCGACTCACCTTAGACTCAGAGTATTTCTACTTGTACTTCCTTCACATACCATGAACTTGGTAATGTGTAAGGCAATGTCCATGGGAATGACTTGGCCTGAATATGCATGGCTACTGCTAGGCCTTAATAAGCCATTCATTTCAGAACTTGAATGCAAGACTCATGCTATTATTTTTCAGCATTCAATTCAAAGTTCTGTTCCAGTGTCTGTTCCAGTGTCTGTTCCAGTGTCTGTCCCAGTAGTATCATCTTATTCCAAGAAATGCCCACACTGTTATGGTATAAGTGATCGTATTTCAAATATTAGTTGCCAAGCATTTTCTGAACAATACTATGTCGAAATTTTTCAAGTTGACCATAAACCAGAACCTGTTTCTAACTATAGCATGACTGAAGGATTGGGTTCCATTCACTTAAGACACATTCCATCCTCTCTTATCTTGCAGACATCTCTCACTTGGTTTGTCGTCTTCTCTTGCTCATACACAGTTGTTGGCATTCTACTTACAATTACTCTTGTATTGTTCATTGTGTATAGAAGCAAACCTGAAATTAAAGCCACTGGAGTATCATTAAACATAATCATATTCATCAGCTGCTATTTTATTTTGCTCTATCTTGCAGCAATAAACCTAAATTTGCTGCCTAATTATCACAAAGTCAGCCAAGAACTTAGAAACTTCATTTGCATCTTTAACTTGTGGTTTAATGGGATTAGTTTACCAACTACTCTAATACTGGCAGTCCTGCTGGTCAAACTAGCCAGAATATATTATCTTTTTAACCATTTCGGAGCTGTTAAGAAGTGGCATTGCCATGATGCCACACTGTCCATATACGTCCTCATGTTAGCGTCTCCTGTTTTGTCCAGCTGTTGTGTCCAGTCCATAACACACAGATACTTGAGTGTGATAACAAGAAATGAATTCCTTGAGTGCCGCAATAACAGGGACTTCCATTTTATGTTTGGTCAGTTGGTATATTTGCTGTTGCTTTCACTGGTTACCATAGCGATGGCAATAAGCATCAGAAAAATAAAGCTGGAAAACTTCAAAGACACAAAGAAGATAGTTGTGTTGATGATATTCTTAGGTATAACTGGTCTTATATATTTATTTGTGTTTCAGGAAATAAGAAGAAACGACATATACTATGGAACAACCCTAATTATGATTGCTCACAATAGCTTGGTTTTAGAGTGCATACTGTTTCTGTTTGTGTCAAAGTTATATTCTGTTTTCAAAAACATTTCAATGTAATTATTTTGTCTATTTTCTAAAAAGAAGCTTAGCTTTCATTCACATACCAGTGCTGCAAATATGATGTAAATGTAACTATTTAGAAATAAAATACTGAGGAAAATAAAGAGATTTAATTTAGCTACAGGGATAGTTCCAGAGCTAATGACGGGAAAGGGCCCCGAATATATTTAGGTCAAAATATGAAATTTATTAATGATTCGGATATTCATTATAAATGGAGAGAATAAATTAGCATGCGATTATACAAACTGAAAAGAAATTTTGAAATTTAAAATTTTTATCTTTGTACATTATCATTTTTTAATAAACTTGATTGATTATATAACACTATGGAAAATAAAGAGACTTAATTTAGCTACTACTTACTATTTTATGACTTGAAAAGCAAAATAAAAAACAGTACAACCTAAACCATTTATTGTAATGCCAATTAATGTAATCCATTTCTATCTTTGTAAAGCAATCAATTACTAGCTACTGGCAAAACTCCATTTCTTTTCATCGCACGGCATAGTATTCTGTGAGATTTGCATAGTGAGCTCTGTTTAATGAGCTACTCTCCATTTTTATACTGCCTTTCAAACTAATTGCTTCAGTCCACGAACCTTCTAAAAATTAAAAACTTGAATAGTACAGACAATTCAAAAGGGAAAAAAATGGCTTAAAAGTTTCTTAGATGAGAACTGGTCCATCTGATTGGAATTTTGGGCACTGATCGATAAACCAGAGGATTCTATTTAGTGAAGTTTGGGATGGGGTCGACCACAGAACTAACACAAAAACGCGAGGGTCAAAGTACTAAAATGCCTTACGTACGTCCAAAACTAGTGGTGTACTTGAGCACAAATGGTGAGCGAGCCTGATAGTTAGGTAACATAAAATGTTACTATGTTTTAGCTTACTTCATGCAAACACTATAATAGCAGTTATATGACATTTTATTTCAGCAAACAAATACAAAATCACTCTCTTACCTGATTAATGGTAACTTTTGTAGTATCAAACATCAACCATTCTGATAATCTCAATTACCAGTAACTAAAAAATAAACCAGTGTTATTATTAGCCAACAAATATGGAATTACTACTTGCCTCAATTTCCTATTGATAACTTCTGTAGTATCAAATTTAAGTTACTTTGACTATCTGAATTACCTCGAATTCTTGACAACAAGCTCTCAGCTACAAAAACAAAAGACAATCAATTTTAGCACACAAATACAAAATTACTTTCTGTGGTGGAGTACCCCCACATAACTGCACCACAGCACTGAACACTTACTTCCTAATAATCGTTACTTATCAGAACATCTGAACTCATTAATGAATGGTCTACTCATTAGCACTTTTCCATTAATGTATGTTCTGAACCCATTAGCACAGCACACACTTATTTGTCATCCCATTAAGCTTGTGCAGGACCCTGTTCTATAAAGGGAACACTCTTGCATCTGTTCTTTTGTCTTGTTTTCTCTCATGCTGAAGTATTTTCCGAATTACTTTTAACTTCTTAATCAATTTAGCCATTGTACGGGAGGTTCTGTGTAAAGCTTTAATCAGCTTAGGATACTAAAGCATTTGAACAGCAAGAACTGGTGGCAGCCTTCTCAACCCAGAGTTGCATTTTACCACACATGGTGGCAGATGGTGCTCGAGTTCTTATCAGAATTTGAGTAGTGGATTCAGCGACTCACACCATCACAAGCTACTTTCCTTACTTTGACTTTGTTTTATTCCTATCAATTTCTCCAAGAAGGAAGATTTCTACCTCTTCAAACTTCACAAGAAGGAAGACACTTTCCCTGACTCTTCAACTTCATAAAGAAGGAAGACCCCTATCTACTGCTTCTCCATTCTCAAGTTTGAAACCTTGGATTGGAAGAAACTCACTACTACATTTCTACAAGGAAGTATACTGAACTCATTTTGAAGAAACTCTCATTGTTCCAGTCTTATCAAACCTTCAAAGAAGGACATCTTATCCTCTCTCTTTTCAGCTGCAACAAGCAAGCAAGTTGTATTCAGTCTGTTTTGTGATTTCTATCTATTTTGGTCTAGCACTGGTTATAATTTTTTCTCATTACCCTACATCATGATGGGCAGAGGGAAAAAGGGCAAATCATTTAAAGTTTAGCACCCAGAGTTTCACCCACTGTAACCACCTCAACCTCATTACCCAACTCTCAACCACCCCCATCTAATGCTTCAGATATATCAGATTCCACTATCAGTTATGATCCTCCCATTTCATATGATGATTTTACCATTTTTGATCAAGGTCCACAACCTAAATCCAAACCTCAATCAGCAACCCCTCATGACGCATCAGCATCAGCCACATTTTCTGACACATCAGAGGCACAAGAATTAATTGACAAAGCTAAATCAATGAGCATAGACCCACAACTTTTGTTGTTCCAGAAAATGATGTCTGACCAGAGCAAAGCCATTGGCATTTTAAACAGCAAAATTGATACCCGTATTAACAGATCTCATTCATCCTCACCCCCATCAGACTCTTCACATCAATCTGACAATAAGCTGAACCAAACTGTACTTAACTCTATTGGTAGCATGACAGCAGATGATGACATCTTTGACTTTTTACAAAGGTTTGAACATAATATGAATACCTTTAATATTCATCCTAATGATTGGAACCTGTACCTTCCACAAAAGCTTATTACAATAATATCAATACAGAAACTACTTCAGCAAAGCTTATTACAATAATATCAATACAGAAACTACTTTTGCTTCCATGAAAACTATTTTGCTTCACACTGGAGGTTCTTCTTTCACTGATTGTCTCTTGTAGTTTCCATTGAAGTTTAGACCTGATGGCTCAAAATCCTATGCAATTTTTCAATCTGTGGAAACACAAATTTGAGGTCATTTACAGGGAAATTCCATTATCCATAGAAACCATTCATGATGTGTATGCATATTGTGCTGAAATGACTGCAATTGTTGCTGTACTGGCTGGTATGCCTGCAGATGCAAGACAATCTATTATGAACAATTGTTATGATGACACTAACAGCCTCATTTCTGAATGCAGTACTACTCTCTCTCACTCTAACATTAGCAGTCTCAGATCAAGACCTACCCATCATTATGGCAATAGACAGAATACCCATTATCATGATCCCCGGTATCAGGGTAACAGTCAACAACATTCTCATGACACTCATTATCAAAATCATCATCCCAGATACCCAAGGTTTGGCAATAATCATTTCAGACAAAGTAATTCTCACGGTTCACCTCAACATCATCAAGATCAGCATCAATCACAACATAGAAATTACCATCAACAAACTATTATTTTCAACCTTATCAACAGCAGAATCATTATTCCCAACCTCATCAACAATCAAATCAGCCATATAGCAACCATCAAACATCATCTGATAACAGATGGGCCATTTTGCCAACAACTGCCCATCATTTCAGCAACATCAACAGCAGCAACAACCAAAGCAACAAACACCTTTTAGACCCACTCCTGTCCCTAGAACTAGAAGTCATCCTTCTAGACTGGTTTCACTCAATAACTCATCTGACACTCCCATAAATTGTCATTCTGATGACTCTGACACACCCATCAATTGTCATTCGTAAGAAGAGATCACTATTCAAGGAACTATCAACAACATTGTAACACCTGTTATCATAGACTCTGGAGCTAAAGTTTCATTGGTCTCACAAGATTTTGTCACCCCAGATCTCAAATTCATTTGCAGAGTTAATGTTCATGGCATTTCTCAAGTTAGCAAAGAAGTTCCTGTTTATAGAATGGCTATTGATTTACCAGTTATTGCTGGCATTGCTCACCTTGCAGTTGATGATAGACTTCCCAAGAATTCTGTTCTTATTGGCTCTGATTTTGGCAAAGAAACCCTTATCAAATTGATTGAATCTGTTAAGTCAAAACCTCAACCTGTTCTGACAGTGACTAGAGCTATGGACCAGAAATCCACCTTGGCAACCACAGTTGCAGAAACCCTGCAAAGTACTGAAGGTGCAAACCCAACCTCATGGGATTCCATTGTACCAGGCACATCGCATGATACTGATGTTGTCAATGAAACTGATGATATTGACACTTCCTTGCCTTCTGACACACTACATGACACTGGTGATGTCATTGCTCACTCCTCATCAGCCAATAAATTAGTAGCTCCACCCTTGACTTTCCCTTCATTGTCCTTTGATGGTATTACTAAAGATGCTTTTATGAAATTACAAAAGGAAGATGAATCACTGAAACCTTTATGGGATTTAGCCAAACACAAGCAGGAGAATTTCTTTGTTGTCAATGATTTACTGATGTGCCTCACTTCTACCCAAAATACTATCTCTCAAGCATTGGTTGTACCTCAGCAGTTGAGACAGAAAGTCCTTAAGGCAGCACACGAAGGCTTAGGTCATTGTGGTATCAACACAACCAGAATGATGCTTAACAAGCATTTCACATGGCCCAACCTCTTACAAGACTTGAGAACTCATATACAATCTTGCAGCAAATGTGCAGCTCACACCAAATCTGGAGGTCACAAAGTTCCCATGCTACAACCAGAACTCATTACTAACAGAAATGAAAAGCTAGCCATTGATATAGTTGGCCCTTTGCCTCTCTCTAGACACAAGATGAGATATATCTTCACAGCCATGGAACTAGCTAGTGCCTACCCTTTTGCCATACCACTACCTAACTAGTGGTGTGCTTGAGCACAAATGGCGAGCGAGCCTTAAACTACACTATTGTTAAATGATTGATTTTAACAACTAACACTCAAGCTACTAAAGTATATGCGGTAAAGGGGTTTCAATGTCATAGTAACCGCTCCCCGCAACTGTTTGAATTGAAAAAGAAGCAACAAAATCAAGTCACGTTATTTAAAGTTTTCTTTGTGATATTCTTAATAGTAGTTGTAACGCACAATACTTTCACACAACTGAACATACCTACGCAAGACTTACCTTCGTGGTTCATCTAGTGGACAATTAATTTTCAAGTAAATGTTGTTGAGTAGGGCTTATAACTGCGTATTAACTTACCACCGCCACTAACTCGAATAGAAATGGAGCTTCCATAAGTTTTTGCGTTTTAACTGCACCCGCAAAAGAATTCAAAGCGGTAAACAATTCAATTTCTAAGGTGATACGGGTAATGGTCGCTAAATCAGAGGATTCTGTTTAGTGAAGTTTGGGACTGGGTCGAACGCCGAGTGAACACAAAAATACGGAGGGTCAAAGTACAAAATGACATACGTACGTCCAAACATATATACAAATAAACTAGTGGTGTGCTTGAGCACAAATGGCGAGCGAGCCTGATAGTTATAGGTAACATAAAACTAAGTATTGTTACTATGTTTTAGCTTAGTTCATGCAAACACTATAATAGCAGTTATGACCTTTTATTTCAGCAAACAAATACAAAATCAATCTCTTACCTGATTAATGGTAACTTTTGTAGTATCAAACATCTGCCATTCTGATAATCTCAATCACCAGTAACTCTTGAACAAGCTCTCAGCTACGATAAAAAATAAACCATTGTTATTATTTTGTAATTTTAGCCAACAAATATGGAATTACTACTTACCTCATTCTTGAGTATTGATAACTTCTGTAGTATCAAATTGAAGTTACTTTGACCATCTGAATTACCTTGAATTCTTGACAACAAGCTCTCACCTACAAAAACAAAAGACAATCAATTTTAGTACACAAATACAAAATTACTTTCTTATCTCATTTTCTTGAGCAGTGGTAATTTTGTAGTACCAAATTTGAGTCATTCTGACTATTTGAATTTACCAGTCACTGTTGACAACAAGCTCTTAGCTATAAAAAAGAAAGGCCAGAGTTATTTTTGCATATTTAGCTAACAATATGGAATTACGTACTTACCTCAGCATCCCTCGAGTAGTAATAGCTTCCTTAGCATTAATACTTTATGTGCTTACATACGCTTTTCAGAAGTAGTGATAGCTCTCTTAGTACTGACTATAGGTGGCTCTTGACAACTAGCAAGCCACACTTAGCCGGAAAAAAGGCGAAGTTTTGAATTTAAATCTGGTAAAGGGTCTTCAATGCCATAGTAACCGGTCGAATCAACTTTTTGTTTCTTGAAAAGCAAGCGTTTTCGCAGGAATTTTCTCACACTTCTGCGCTTAAGTATAAAGTAAGGCTTGCTTAATGCTGTAGTTTCAGAATAAACTGGGGTCAAGCCTAAAAAGCCGAGTTTTTTTTGGAGAAAAAGTTTCACGCGCGCGCGTTTAAAGGGCATACGTACCACCCCCACATACATATACATATACATACCTGATTTTGCATTATCCACCCTTAGTACTGTCTCGCTCGCTTCGTTCGCTCGCCAACTAGTGGTGCGCTCTAATAGCACAAAATAGCGAAGCGAGCGATGCATGTTCCCTGTTTGCAGCTATCCATGCATGATTGGTGTGACTACAAAATACTGTCAAAGTGAGAAAACAATAGTGGTAGCTTTTTTCTATGATGAAGGCTCCTGGTACCGTAATCCTCAGGAATAGTCTAATAAATAAATTAGGAACATTTAATGGCATTTCAAAAAGAAAGATTCTTTACTTTGCTACCTGTTTCTGTTTCGTTTTAGCTCTCCTCCTCCTTGCCCTGTCTTTTTCATTTCTTATCTCTCTCCTTACTAATTTTTCTTCAGGAGTTTCTAACGCCCTCAAAGCTCTTGACCGAGCGTTTCTAACGTTTTGTCTATTGGGCATCGCTACTTCGTACGGCGGGTAAACAAAACAAAATGTTGTTAAGAAGGTTACCCGGCCCGCGCAAGCGCGTAGGAGAAAAGGTGCACACGTACGCCCACGCAAGAACAAAAACAATTTCTAGACCTAAATATGTGACCGTCTATAGGAAAACCAGGCACAACGCGGCACCTTCAAATTTTTTTTTTTTGCACTTACGGAGTTGTCGGCGTCCAGATATTGAGCTCTCCAAGTTTTATCGCCGCAGCTTTAGTCGTTCCTGCTATAATAGACCTAACCGTTCCCTTCCGTAGGCTTGAAACAATACATTTTTAAGAAATCGATCGATCTTTTCTCGATATTACGCACGCCGCGTTGTGCCCGGTTTTCCCGTAGACGGTCACATATATATATATCGCGAACTCATTAGAGAGTCAGCTCCGCTCGCTTCACTGAATAACATATACCGGATTTTACATTATCCACCGGATTGTACATTATCCACCCCTAATACTGTCTCGCTCGCTTCGCTCGCTCGCCAAATATCCCCGATTTTCAATTGAGTTACCCCAGAATAGTGTTTCGCTCGCTTCGCTTGCTCGCCAATTAGCTGATCTACCGTTTTCATTGCTTGAGCAGTATTGATACCTGATTTGAAATAGCCAAATACTAATCTCGCGACCTTTTACCTAACCGCTCCTCGGGGAAGGGGTCTGGTGTCCATCGTGCACCAATCTCGTTTCCTCCTCCAGAATCTGAGGAATATACTTTCTATATACCTATCGAAGAGGTGTGGTTTTAACCTTTTATGTGGGCTTGCACAACTTTCGTGTGTGAATTTTGAGCGCCAGACTACTTAGCCGCTGCGTTCGATACTGTATAATATCTATGATATTTATTTGCAGTACCTGGGAGAATCATGGCTGTAAGACCTACTTCGAAACATTTAGGCCTTGAAGCTGCTATTTCTTGAGCTGCCATTCTCTCTGGCTATATTCTGAAAAGTGAGCAGAAACAATTTTTCAAAATGTTTGTAGCAGTTAAAGATGTTTTTGTCTCGGTGCCTACAGGTTTTGGTAAATCTCTCTGCTACATACTACTACCTGGGTCAGGTTATGCTTGAAATTTTAGAATTATTCTTTCTTTTTTTTTGATCTAAAAAATTGCATTAGTATTTCAAAAGAATAGCATATTATTCTAGAAATTTCATATTATTCTAATTAGAAATAAGTAGAATTGTGATAATTGCAGTATAGCTAGCTGTATAGAGTTGGTACATTATGGAATGAATGTGTAAAACTATCAGTCTCTTACTGAATTACTCAATAAAGAGGATTGTATATAGCTAGCTAATCTTTCAGTGAAAACCTTGAACATCCCGTAAAAATGTTCAATGTGGATTATGGCATTAAAGAATTTTAATATGCTTGGCAGTGGATCCACATTCTCTTCCCTTCACATTTGTAGGTCGACTGGTAATAATATACATTTTTTGTCAATTCTAATGCAGTATGATTGTTGAGTTGTTCAAGAAGAGAATCCATTTAGCATAATTCTCGATATGACTTGCTGACTCTGAGCCTGACTGACAGCTCTCCCAGTAATTCAAACCTTCTTTTTTTCATTTTGGAAATACAATAACAGAGTGGCCAAAACTAACCCAGCTGTTTTAATCAATTATTGAAGATCTACCTCATAACCACATTTTATACACATGTTTTATGTCCTTTGTTGTAAAAGAAAAAGAGAAATAAAGCACTATTGATTTTCTTTTATAATTAAGCACTATATGGATTAATTATTCTCATTTTCCCTTTATACCCATATTATTCTAGAATTATTCCAGAAAAAATGCTAGCATAATCTGGCAGAGCCTACTAGCCAAATACATTAGTTTTTTTTTCAGTCTGAGAAATAATTTATCATAGCTAGCTAGCTAGTGTATACTAGCACTGAGGGTTTGCACCTTTGATGCTTCATTATTCTTTTAAATGTTTATTATTCTATAATTATTCCACTATGCAATTCGTGTCTATTATTAGATAAAAATGCTAGGATAATCTGGCAGGACCTAAAGGGTAGTTTCTACCAAGACTTCATTTTGGCGAATTATTGCAGTCACAATGCTTGAGAAATACATATAGGTCAGTAATTGACAATACCTGGAACTGCCTGACTAGTATAGCAGGCAAACTTGAGGCGATCACACTTAACTCCAAACAGCTGAGCCAGCAAACTGATTCAGAAATATTTCAGTGCTTTGTCCGACAATGGAGATCACACGCCATAGTTTATCTAGCAAAGTTTTAAATTTCTTGTCTTCTTTCTTAATCCACATAATATTGCATTTCATAGTTTCTTGTCTATGCATTGTTTTTATTGCCCACATTGTCTGATCTAATGGCTTCAATATTGGATGATTCCTCCATCTTGTTTGTTTTCTCTGTCTTTGGTTCTTTTAAATTTGTTTCCTTGGCATGAGCAAGTCTTCTTCTAGGAATACTTCGGCTCCATGAAATTCTGTTTTTTTTTCTTAAAAAAATTCATTTTGCTCTAGCTACAATATATCATTCGACTTACTCAGATTAAGCTGTAGCTATTGTATTTTACTTCAGAATACTCACTAGCAAGTGCGTTCGCTTTCCCGAACAACTTCCACACACCTTATTACCAACAAACCCCGACTGCGTCGGGAATGCTAGAGACGCCAGGACGAAATGATCAGCGTTCGCTCTGGCATGCGCGCTAAACTTCCGATCCACTAAGCTATATCAAGATTCCCCTGAACATTACTAGTGGTGCGCTCGAATAGCGCAAATGCATGGCGAGCGAGCAGACTCTTTTTACAGAAAAATAGGACAGAAATTACATCTAACTGTAGTGCACAGTGTAACCCTTTCCATTCTCAGTTAGCATCAGAGAATCTAAAGTCTCTGATCCCAAACTAAGGAAGTGGACCCATGCATTGTAGTAACAATAACAGAATTACCTGAATAAACTTCGAAAGCAGTGGCAAAGAAGCGCAGCTTGACAAAGACTTCACAATTGTTTCAAGAAGAGAGTAGCTATAAACTTTTTGGTTGACACAAAGTTGCGTAAGGCAGTGCAGCAGGATTCTCCGCGCTCCTTAATTCAGCGAGCGAGCGAAGCGAGCGAAGCTGACTCTCAGTCGTGTTCAATTGAGATTTCAGATATACTAGTGGTGTGCTTGAGCACAAATGGCGAGCGAGCCTAAAGACTATACTATTTTTATTGACTTCTAACACTGAAGCTACTGAAAATAAGGTCCAGTTTTTAAATTTAGCATACAGGGTAAAGGGATTTCAGTGCCATAGTAACAACTCTCTGCAACTGCTACGCTCGCTCGCCACTTACAGGGGTAACACAATCGAAAATCGGGGATGTCAGTTTATTTGTTTATTTGTATATATGTATGGACGTACGTAAGGCATTTTTGTACTTTGACCCTCGCGTTTTGTGTTAGTTCGGTTGTCGACCCCGTCCCAAATTGCACTAAACAGAATCCTCTGGTTTATCGATCAGTACCCGTATCACCCTAGAAATTGAATTGTTTACCGTTTTGAATTCTTTTGCCGGTGCAGTTAAAACTTGACAACTTAAGGGACTTCCATTTCTATTCGAGTTAGTGGCGGTGGTAAGTCAATGCGCTCTTTGTCATGGTTATAAGCCGTGCGCACAGTATTTATCTGAAAATACATTGTCCACTAGACTACTGCGAAGGTAAGTCTGTGTAGGTGCATGTCCAGCTGTGTCAAAGCATTGTGTGTTACAACCACTACTTAGCTAAAGAATATCACAAAGAAAACTTTTAAATAACGTGTATTGTTTTGTTGTTGTTGTTTTTTCCTTCAATTCAAGCAGTTGCAGAGAGTTGTTACTATGGCACTGAAATCCCTTTACCCTGTATGCTAAATTTAAAAACTTGACCTTATTTTCAGTAGCTTCAGTGTTAGAAGTCAATAAAAATAGTATAGTCTTTAGGCTCGCTCGCCATTTGTGCTCAGCACACCATTAGTATAAGGTATGTATGCGTAGGTCAAAAAATTTCGCCCGCGCTTCTAATTGGCGAGCGAGCGTAGCGAGCGAGATACTTACAGGGGTAACACAATCGAAAATCGGGGATGTTTATTATTTGGCGCGAGCGAGCGTAGCGAGCGAGACACTTACAGGGGTAACACAATCGAAAATCGGGGATGTTTGTTTATTTATTTAGATATATGTATGGACGTACGTATGTCATTTTGTACTTTGACCCTCGCGTTTTCGTGTTAGTTTTGTTGTCGACCCCGTCCCAAATTGCACTAAACAGAATCCTCTGGTTTATCGATCAGTACCCGTATCACCCTAGAAATTGAATTGTTTACCGTTTTGAATTCTTTTGCGGGTGCAGTTACAACTTGAAAACTTAAGGGACTTCCATTTCTATTCGAGTTAGTGGCGGTGGTAAGTCAATGCGATCTTTGTCATGGTTATAAGCCGTGCGCAACAGTATTTACTTGAAAATACATTGTCCATTATACTACTGCGAAGGTAAGTCTGTGTAGGTGCATGTCCAGTTGTGTCAAAGCATTGTGTGTTACAACCACTATTAGCTAAAGAATATCACAAAGAAAACTTTTAAATAACGTGTATTGTTTTGTTGTTGTTTTTTTCCTTCCAAGCAGTTGCAGAGAGTTGTTACTATGGCACTGAAATCCCTTTACCATGTATGCTATATTTAAAAACTAGACCTTATTTTCAGTAGCTTCAGTGTTAGAAGTCAAAATCATTCATATAAAAATAGTATAGTCTTTAGGCTCGCTCGCCATTTGTGCTCAAGCACATCACTAGATATATGGACGTACGTATGTCATTTTGTACTTTGACCCTCGCGTTTTTGTGTTAGTTATGTGGTCGACCCCGTCCCAAATTGCACTAAACAGAATCCTCTGGTTTATCGATCAGTACCCGTATCACCCTAGAAATTGAATTGTTTACCGTTTGAATTCTTTTGCGGGGGTGTTTTTTTCTATTCGAGTTAGTGGCGGTGGTAAGTCAATGCGCTCTTTGTCATGGTTATAAGCCGTGCGCAACAGTATTTACTTGAAAATACATTGTCCACTAGACTACTGCGAAGGTAAGTCTGTGTAGGTTCATGTCCAGTTGTGTCAAAGCATTGTGTGTTACAACCACAACTAAGCTAAAGAATATCACAAAGAAAACTTTTAAATAACGTGTATTGTTTTGTTGTTTTTTTTTCCTTCAATTCAAGCAGTTGCAGAGAGTTGTTACTATGGCACTGAAATCCCTTTACCCTGTATGCTAAATAAAAAAAACTGGACTTTATCAGTAGCTTCAGTGTTAGAAGTTAAAATCATTCATATAAAAATAGTATAGTCTTTAGGCTCGCTCGCCATTTGTGCTCAAGCACACCACTAGTTTATTTGTATATATGTTTGGACGTACGTATGTCATTTTGTACTTTGATTCTCGCGTTTTTGTGTTAGTTATGTGGTCGACCCCGTCCCAAATTGCACTAAACAGAATCCTCTGGTTTATCGATCAGTACCCATATCAACCTAGAAATTGAATTGTTTACCGTTTTGAATTCTTTTGCGGGTGCAGTTAAAACTTGAAAACTTAAGGGACTTCCATTTCTATTCGAGTTAGTGGCGGTGGTAAGTCAATGCGCTCTTTGTCATGGTTATAAGCCGTGCGCAACAGTATTTACTTGAAAATACATTGTCCACTAGACTAACGCGAAGGTAAGTCTGTGTAGGTGCATGTCCAGTTGTGTCAAAGCATTGTGTGTTACAACCACTACTTAGCTAAAGAATATCACAAAGAAAACTTTTAAATAACGTGTATTGTTTTGTTGTTTTTTTCATTCTAAGCAGTTGCAGAGAGTTGTTACTATGGCAATGAAATCCCTTTACCCTGTATGCTAAATTAAAAAACTGGACCTTATTTTCAGTAGCTTCAGTGTTAGAAGTCAAAATCATTCATATAAAATAGTATAGTCTTTAGGCTCGCTCGCCATTTGTGCTCAAGCACATCACTAGTATATAATTGGCGAGCGAGCGTAGCGAGCGAGACACTTACAGGGGTAAAAATGAAAAAATCGGGGATGTTTGTTTATTTATTTATATATATGGACGTACGTATGTCATTTTGTACTTTGACCCTCCGTATTTTTGTGTTCGCTCCGCGTTCGACCCTGTCCCAAACTTCACTAAACAGAATCCTCCGGTTTAGCGACCATTACCCGTATCACCTTAGAAATTGAATTGTTTACGGCTTTGAATTGTTTTGCGGATGCAGTTAAAACTCAAAATCTTATGGGAGCTCCATTTCTATTCGAGTTAGTGGCGGTGGTAAGTTAATGCGCTATTTGTCACAGTTATAAGCCCTACTCAACAGTATTTACTTAAAAATGCATTGTCTACTAGACGAACCACGAATGTAAGTCTTGCGTAGGTATGCTCAGTTGTGTGAAAGTATAGTGCGTTACAACTACTATTAGAATATCACAAAGAAAATTTTAAATAACGTGATTTGATTTTGTTGCTTCTTTTTCAATTCAAACTGTTGCGGGAGCGGTTACTATGACATTGAAGCCCCTTTACCTCATACGTAATTTAAAAACTCGACTTTATTTTAATAGCTTGAGTATTAGTTGTTAAAATCAAATTTAACAATAGTGTAGTTTAAGGCTCGCTCGCCATTTGTGCTCAAGCACACCACTAGTTTATTGGCGAGCGAGCGAAGCGAGCGAGACAGTATTAGGGGTGGATAATGGCGAATGGTGGCGAAATCGGGTATATGTTATGTGTGTATGTATGGATGGTACGTATACTCTTTAAACGCGCGCGCCGGGAACTTTTTTCTCCAAAAAAAACACGGCTTTTTAGGCTTGACTCCAGTTTATTCTGAAACTACAGCATTAAGCAAACCTTACTTTATACTTAAGCTCCAAAGTGTGAGAAAATTCCTGCGAAAACGCATGCTTTTCAAGAAACAAAAAGTTGATTCGACCGGTTACTATGGCATTGGAGACCCTTTACCGGATTTTAATTCAAAACTTCGCCTTTTTTCCGGATAAGTGGGGCTTGTTAGTTGTCAAGAGCCACCTGTAGTCAGTACCAAGAGAGCTATCACTACTTGTAAAAAACGTATGTAAGCACATAAAGTATTAATGCTAAGGAAGCTACTACTACTCCAGGGATGCTGAGGTAAGTACGTAATTCCATATTTGTTAGCTAAATATGCAAAAATAACTCTGGCCTTTCTTTTTAATAGCTAAGGGCTTGTTGTCAACAGTGACTGGTAAATTCAAATAGTCTCAATGACTCAAATGTGGTACTACAAAAGTTACCACTGCTCAAGAAAATGAGGTAAGAAAGTAATTTTGTATTTGTGTGCTAAAATTGATTGTCTTTTGTTTTTGTAGGTGAGAGCTTGTTGTCAAGAATTCAAGGTAATTCAGATGGTCAAAGTAACTTCAATTTGATACTACAGAAGTTATCAATACTCAAGAATGAGGTAAGTAGTAAATCCATATTTGTTGGCTAAAATTACAAATAATAACACTGGTTTATTTTTTATCGTAGCTGAAAGCTTGTTCAAGAGTTACTGGTGATTGAGATTATCAGAATGGCAGATGTTTGATACTACAAAAGTTACCATTAATCAGGTAAGAGAGTGATTTTGTATTTGTTTGCTGAAATAAAAGGTCATAACTGCTATTATAGTGTTTGCATTAACTAAGCTAAAACATAGTAACAATACTTAATATTATGTTACCTAACTATCAGGCTCGCTCGCCATTTGTGCTCAAGCACACCACTAGTACTGGAACTGTGAACGCTTTACCTAACTTACGTAATTAGAAGCGCGGGCGAAAAGTTTTGACGTACGCATACATACCTATATACATATATATATCTGAAATCTCAATTGAACACGACTGAGAGTCAGCTTCGCTCGCTTCGCTCGCTCGCTGAATTACCACTTGCAAATAAAAATCAAACAGCTAGTGTAATCTCTTGAAAAATTTAGCGACCTTTCAACTGGCTGTATAGCTAGGTGAGGAACCCTTGAAGACATGAACCCAGTAGCTATATCTAGGAAGTTTGTTTATGTCTATACATGTATAACTAGTGTGGTGTGCTTGAGCACAAATGGCGAGCGAGCCTAAAACAACACTATTGCTAAACAATTGCTTTTAACTTCTAACATTCAAGCTACTAAAAAAAAGTTGAGTTTTTAAATTACATATTATACGGTAAAGGCATTCAACGCCATAGTAACCACTCCCCGCAACTTTTTGAAACAAAAAAAAAAGTCACGTTCTTTAAACTTTTTCTTTGTGTAATAGTTGTAACGCACAATACTTTCACATAACTGAACATACTTACACAAGACTTACCTTGTGGTAAGTCTAGTGGACAATGAATTTTCAAAGTAAATACTGTTGCATAGGGCTTATGACTAATAGCTGTCAACTTACCACTAACAGAAATGGAACTCCAGTAAGTTTTTGAGTTTAAACTGTACCCGCAAAAGAATTCAAAGCAGTAAAACAATTCAATTTCTAGGATGATATGGGTAATGATCGATTAACCAGAGGATACTGTTTAGTGACGTTCGGGACGGGGTCAAACACTGAGCTAACTCAAAATACGAGAGGGTCAAAGTACAAAATGACATATGTACGTCCAAACATACAAACAAACAAACATCCCCGATTTTCAATTGTGTTAACCCTGTAAGTGTCTCGCTCGCTTCGCTCGCTCGCCAATTATACTGATGACTAAGGCTTGCCGGATTATGCTCAAAAATTTTAGAATTATTCTTCTTTTTATTCTAAAAAATTATGGGATTATTCCTCCCATTCATTGATTATTTTAGGAGACATTCAAAGTTTACACCAAAATATTAGCAAGCTATAATGAATCTTCTATGTTGAATAATTCAGTATATTAGTAAGAGACAGTGATACTTTTACTCATTTATTTCATAATCCACCAACTTCATACAGTTAGCTACTGCAATCGTCATTATTTAACTTAGCTATTTCTAATTGAAATAATAGGAGAATAATAAGAAATTTTATGGAATAATATATAGACATGCTTTGCAGAAGATAAAGTTTAATAAGAAACCTTACCAGACATTTGCAGTGGTGTAGGAAGAGGGGGGGGGGGGTGGGGGTCTCCGAGGGCTGGGGGCCCCCCCCCCCCCCCACAATTTTGAGGCGCAATCTAACGAAGTGATTTCTCCCATGAACATGTTTAAACCACAAAAAACAACAACATGCCCTTCGGAGCCCCCCTTTACCGAAACATCCTTCTACACTGCGATTGGGGATGTGGATTGAAGGGAAGAGTTCAATAATATTAATATACTCAGCAGTGGATTTCCCTTCAACTTCATATGTGGTTGATAATGATTTACAATTTCTCATCAATTTTGATGTGGTTGAGTTGCTCAGAAGAGAAACCATTTAGCATGATCTCCACATGACTTGCTGACTCTGAGTCTGAGTTGGTAGCACTCCCAGTATTTCAAACTTTTCCCATTTTGGAGTACAATAACTGAGTGGCCAACATTATAAACCCAGCTGCTTTAATCAAACATTATAAACAGCTGCTTTAATCAAACAATAGAGACCTACCTTATGACCACATAATTATGTCTATGTTCTTCTGTGGTATAACAAAGGAAAATCACACTATTGTTTTTCTTTAATAATTATGGGTTATAATGGACTAATTATTCCATTCAAAACTGACTAGAATTATTCCAGTATGCAACCTCATGTCTATTATTCCAGAAAAAAAATGCTAACATTATCTGGCAGTGCATATTGACTACAGAACACAGTTGGTATTTACATAGGGAAAATCAGTTTTCTTTGGAAACTTTTACATCACAATTTTCCATACAATTTTCACTATGACTTGATTCAGTTAATATTAAGCCGTATGTTGTAAAATATAAAAAAATGGTTTTCATGTGAGTAAATCTACTACTACTACTATTACTGCTACTACTACTACTACTGCTATTACTACTACTACTACTACTGCTACTACTACTACTACTACTACAACTACTACTACTACTACTACTACTTACTGATTGATTTTTTTTTTTGATCAAAGATTATACAATTAGCTGTGCTGCTCTAGTTGTGACCCAGAGGTGACTAGCTCAATGGCTGGTGGAGAAGCTGACCTGAATGTGTGGCCAACACTAGAGTGTGATTGTGGTGCACTATATTGGTGATCTTTAGCATATAGAAAGTGATGAAGCATTGTAACCATGCCATGGTGAAGCTATTGTTGATTAGATTTTTCTGTGAGTTTTGAGGGGAATCTTTTATATAATTGACTGACTTCCGCTCCCATTCCCGCTACGGCTGATACTGTTAAGTCTGGTGCTGTACCAGTAAGAAAATCTATAACTAACACTGAACATAAGAAAACACTTCGTAATTTTTTTTGTTTTGAAATGTTTGTTGTTGTTTTTTCCCTCAAGTCTTAAATAGTGGCTAGAGGTTAGTTTGACATTTAAAACCCTTTATTTAAACTTCAGTAGTAAGTCAGAGCAAATGGTCCTCCAAGCAGTATGAGTGACTACATCATGTTAAGATACAATGCACTACTGGAAAAATTTTTTTTTGAAACACAGTTGTTTATAATAGTGAACTATAAGCTAGTTCAATGGCTACATGTATATTTCTAGAAGTATCATTTGATAGACAGGTGGCTAAATTTGATGAACTAAATCAATCTTTTCTTTCTTTATTGTGGTCCCGAGAATTGGTTCTGGGAACAAATCTATGGGAACAAAGCCATTATTGTGAAGTAGTGAGAGTAAGGAACAACCATGTAACAGATAAACCTTTATAATTGTACTTAAATTTTGTCCTTTGGGTTATGAATAGGCTATTTATAAATCCCACCTGTACTATCAAGATCATATGCAAAACACTTCCATTGTTTCCTTTCTTTTACTCCTTTTCCATTCAAAAATACTTTTTAACTGCTATTGTCCTTCAATGAATTGTTGTTTTAGGCTACTAATGGAGAGTGAACCATTACAAGTGTTTTTGTGAAGTTTTTGTCTCATATTCTTTTTCTGATTTGTAATGAAAGCACCAAGAGATTTAAATAGAAAATGCAGATAAGCACTTTTTTTAGAAAGGATTCAAATCTACAACTATGAGACACTAATAATAACCAGAATTATAATATGTATAGCTAATATAGAAAAAAAGCCCATCAGAACCTTATAACCAGTGACACCACAACAAACTTGCAGAGAACATCAGTGAAAATTTATTGATTCTGAAATGGTCTCTAAAGAGGCTGCAAATGGTCTCTCAAAAACAACAATACATGTTTTGCTTTCAGAAGAAACATTTTGATACTGAAAGTAAGTGTGAAAATAAGCACTTTTAATCTATATAAGTAACCATTTTGTACAATTGTCTTGCAATGAGTTAGGGAAAGCATACTATGAAAATGTATGTGTCAGTTTTACACTTGCTTTCACTCTCTCTCATCAGTGGAAGTCCGTATTTAAGATGTGAAAATATGACTCCAGAACATGAAGATAACCAAGTCCGGCATCACATCTCCAATAGCTCTGTATGGTGTCCACCACGGGATTATTACTCTTCAAGCTGTCAACATGTCCCTAATGATGCCTTAATTAGTCATGGAGAAGAGTTTGTCAAGACAAGTTTTATTCTTGATTGCTATTGTGCCACCTATGACAATAACAAAGAACTTGTAGAAGTAGGCCAGTGTCCATATAATTGTGCCAGGTATAGAGAGAACAAATTGGTAGATGTTATTTACCAACCCATGCCTCCAAACATGTCTGAATGGAATAGCTACATGTGTGGCAGCTTTAGCAGGTCAGGTAGTCTCTGCGGAGAGTGTAATGAGGATAATAATGTATATTTGAGAACTTACTCATTTGACTTGGATTGCATAAGATGTGAGCATGGAGCTGCTCAGTGGTGGAAATATATGATATCTGCATATCTTCCACTTTCCTTTTTCTGCTTGATAATTTATATCTTTAAAGTCGACATTCATTCGTCCCCTATTCGTGGGTTCATATTATTTTCACAGTTTCTTTCTCTTCCAGCTCAGCTTAGAATTACTCTTCTTGTATTTCGAAACAAGGAAAAACTGCTCCAAGTTGTAAAATTACTAGGAGCATTGTTTGGAATTTGGAACTTGGACTTCTTTCGTGTCTATCATTACAATATTTGCCTGGGTCTAGGGTCTTTAGCGAATTTGTTTCTAGATTTGGCAGTTGCAGCATATCCAACAGTACTTATAGCTTTCATATACATGCTCATTCGCTTGTATGATCGTAACTATAAAATCTTAATTTATTCATGGAAGCCTTTTAATTTCATTCTTGGGAGATTTTATAAAAAGCTAGCAATCAAAACATCGATATTAGATGTAATTACAACTTTCTTGTTTCTAGCTAACATGAAAGTTCTGAGTGTTTGTTTTGATGCTCTAACTCCAGTGAAAGTGTACCAGTTGCATAGATCTGGGTGTACGAGTTCGAGCTTGAGACTCTTCTACGATCCTACAATACATTACTTCAGCTCTGAACATCGACTTTATGCTGTATCAGCCATTATAATAATATTCTTTATGTACTTTTGCCCACTGCTTATTGTAACTGTCCACTCTTGCAAGTTCTTTCATATTATACTGTCTCATTTATTCCCCCATCGCTTTCAGTTATTTTATAATACTTTTATGGACTCGTTTTATGGATCCTATAGAGATGGGACCGAGCCAGGCTCTAAGGATTGCAGATGGTATGCAATAATGCTACCGATAACACGTGGCCTTCTCATGTCAGTTTAATATGCTATTACTTTAAACTCGTCCTACTTTCCATTTGCAGCTATGGTAATGACATTAGTGATTATATCTATTATAATAGCAGATCCATTTAAAGCACACCTTAAAGGCTTATCATCGTCTATGTCCATTTTCATGCTCTTTATTGACATATTTTATGTTGGCTGTGCTGCAGTGGACTTCTCAGAAAAAAGTCATGCTACTACTTACACATACATAATTTATATCCTGTTAATTACAGTTTTCTCATCGTCTTTAATGTATGCTTCCGTGGTTATCCTATTGAGTGCTACAAAATTCATCCAAGATGATGATACTCACATCTTGAAGTTGAACCAGTATAGCTAGTTGAACATTAAGGTGGACATAATACTTTTTGTAAGATATTTGTCACTATTCTTAATCGTTGATAATTAATGTCAAATCATAGTTTTTGTTTGCTTAAACAATTACCTATATTTGTTACATATCAATAATCACATTATGTCGTACATAGTTCGGCTTAGCCAACCATTTAAACAACTCCTTCACCAAGCATCACCTCATAATTTATTTACTGTCAGAATCTGAAAGGTAATATGAGGTTAGAAGTATTGAAAGAATATCATTAACATGGCCACTTTTCTTTTGTTTTTGCAGTAATTGCAGGTAGGAAATTATATACAATAATATAAGGAATATAGCTAAAATAGTTATTGTAGTATTCTTCTTTTTCAGGAAGTTATCCAATAAACCCTATAAGAACCTGGATAAAATATAGTTAGTAGCAATATAATTAAGTTAACTGTATAACTCCTAATTGGGCAAAATTAGTAGTTCCCAATATTGCAGAAGCATTTACTTCCTGGCTGATAATATTAGACATAATTACTAACTATATTATATATAGATAGATAATAGTAGTTGGTGTGTGAAAATGAACTCAAGAGTTAAATTGGCCTATTATAGCTAGCTATATACTATCTAGTGCACCCTTGTTTGTGTGTATGGCCAACCATTTTTTATTTGATAAAACTAACGTCAATGTTTGGCTTTTTCTTGCCGAGTCATTCTAAATTATAATATTCATTTTTACTGTGTATATGCAATAGACTGATATTATTGAATGACTTTCACAGTATAGTATTTATACCAAATTATTTATATAAAGCTAGTTTATGTGTAATGGGTAAATTGTGATGTTTAAGCTGTCTATATTTGACCAATACATTTACTATGGATGGAAGTGTTGACTCTGACTTAATTTAACTTGCAAAATTTAATATAGAAGTTTTAGTATAGTAATTAGAGTGATTAAACTATTGTAATTTCACTATGCCATTATTATTCTGTTTCAGTTATAATAGACAATTTATGCTGGATATGTATACTTTTTCAGCAAATTGCTAGTCTAAAAACTTTCGCATGGATTTTATGATTTAGAAGTATACAGAAAATCTTGTCACATCTGTCAAAGCATGAGGAAGAAAGTAAATAACCTTTCATTTTCAGTGCTCTATTTAGGCTAACATATGTAAAGATGTAACAGATAACGTAAAGGTGTAATAGATAATGTGAAGATTAATTTGAGTTCAACAGTCTATGGGGGGTTTCTAGGAACAAGACCAAGTAGTTGAACCCAAGTTTGTAGCTGGAGCATAGGTGATGTCCCAGCAAGTATGCTGCCACCAGAATCAATCTTCTGTGATGTTGCCAGGGCGTGTTTCTGTTGATATATAACTCTGAAGATTATCTACTACCCTAACTAAACCTGAAGTCAGTAAGGAAGTTATTGTAGATTAGTTAAATATATTAGATAGAGATACAGAGTTACATGCAGGGTAGGTATGACACAACAAAGACTAACTTAAACGGTTGGACTGTAATGTGTATTTATATTCAACCACCCGCATAGCCATACATAAAAAGAAAGTGTAATGCCTGTGCCTTGTAGGCAACCGTGTGTATGCAAGAATGTTCTAGAATGTTCCTTCAGTATGTGCATGTGGTGAGCATGTGCATTAGCTTGCATAGTCATTTATTGACATACTGATTGAAAATCTACTTTTGAACAATTCAACCTTTCTGCCAAATATCAGAATTTCTTTAATTATTAGCTTCATAATAATAATACGTAAATCTTTACAAGGAAATATCATTCTTGAGTCTATCGGTTGTGATAACAAAATAGCGACTTAACTACATATTACAATACATAAACTTCAAAGCTACTAGGATTTATATTATATATTTGATACAGGAGAATATCATGAGCCTATTGGCTTAGTATTTATACCAGTGCTGAACGCACAAGTGTAAATATGGCTGATTAGACGAGTAATATTCATTGGTATCAAATGAAAACTTATTGTGTACAAAGCATAATGAACAATGGCTACAACCTAGGGGGGACATAGTAACCCAATGTAATAACCAAGAAAACCAGGTGATAGGGGAAGATATTGCCTTAGACTATTCCTGTTTACTTTAAGAATTTCCTATGGGGCTACAGTTATTGGACACAGTTCAGTACACACTTATTCATGCCTTATCAAAATAGATACATTACACATGAACAGAAGTTTGGAAGTGTATTACATGAATGGATATACAGGCTACTTCTCAGAGAAGAAGTAAAATATGAATCAACTCATCTGTTTTGTTTATGTTAATCCTGGTCTTTATATAACTTCACAACCACTAGTTTGTCTTGTTCAGAAACTTGTGATTGATATACAATGGCTTCGACCGATCAAACCACTATTGTTTGTTTATATTTAACTGCAGTCCCTTTCCGTACCACTTTCAGTTTGAGTCATAGCAGTTATAAACTGTATAGAATGATAGGTTTCCTGAATCAGGAAGGATAAAAAACTGTATAAGTATAATGGAAAAAAATAGTGCAGAAATTTTCGTGATTGTCATATCGTCACTACTGTTAGAAACATGTGGTGTAGATGTACTTCAAAATGACAATTGGAATACCAATAATTTCGGGAGCTGCATTAATGAATCTACTTCTTGTCCACCTTGGTCAGTTTGTAATGCTAGACTGGATGTCTGTAGGTGTATTCAACTTTCAGGGGATCCTGTAATCTGTAAGGAAGTCACACAAAACAGATTAACTCCTTACATTTTGGATTGCAACTGTATCACTATTGATGAAGACGACAATGAGAGACAAATGGTGGAAGTAGGAAAGTGTGACTATAACTGTGCTAGAGATCAAAATAATTTAGATATAGTTTATCAACAGTTACCTGATAATATGTCTGACTGGAACAACTTTATGTGTGGAGAGTTCCATAGAACTGGGAGTCTTTGTGGGAAGTGTGATACTGACAGAGACTACTACCCCCGAGTGTACTCCTTTGATATGTCTTGTATTAAATGTAATAACAGTACTACAAACTGGTGGAAATATATTTTGTTAGCTTATGTCCCGCTCACAGCACTGTACTTGATAGTGTTCTTCTTTAAAGTAGACATACACTCATCTCAGCTCCAAGGCTTCATCATATACTCACAGTTCTTAACAATACCTGCATTAGCACGCAATCTCCTGTTGTCTGCAAGACATAAGCCTGTAATTTTAGAACTAGTTAAACTAATAGGTGCACTCTATGGTATTTGGAACTTAGACTTTTTTCGTACCTATGACTCTGGTATTTGTTTCAGAATGAGTTTTTTAGAAGTGTTGTCATTAGATCTTGCAGTAGCAATGTACCCTTTGCTGCTCATGCTCTTTTCTTGTTTTTTGGTCACTTTGCACGATCAGAATTTTACGCTATTAAAATGCTTATATAAACCGTTTAAAATGCTCTTTAGTAAGTGGCAAAGCAATTTTGCAATTAAAACTTCTACTGTAAATGTATTTGCAACTTTCTTGTTTTTATCAAATACCAAATTCTTCAGTATTTGTTTTGACATGCTAACTCCAGTTAAAGTCCACCAGTTTTATAGTCCTCTGCAAGTGAACTCTAGTTGGAGGCTCAACTATGACCCTACAATAAAGTACTTCAGTCAACAACATCGATGGTATGCCATTATAGCTCTTGTAATTACATTTGTCTTCATCATTATTCCACTTCTAGTCCTTCTTTTTTACTCTATTCGAGTATTTCACAAGTTTCTTTCTATTCTTCCACAGCGCTGGCAGTTATTTTTACATGCTTTTGTAGACTCCTTACAAGGTTGTTATAAAGACGGTACAGAGCCTGGTACTCGAGACTGCAGATGGTTTGTACCAATGCTTTATTTCAGTCGTCTTGTACTAATGCTTATTTACAGCATAACTTTGAACGCTGTTTACTTTCCTTATGGAACAATAATTATTACTGTTTTTGCTATTGTAACCATCAATGTAGATCCTTTCAAGTCAAGTTTAAAACATTTGTCCTCTTCTATGTTAGTTTTTATCTTGCTCACTGCCAGTTTCTATGTGTCTGCCATAGGAGCTGTAATGGCGGAAGAAAAAGGTGATACCTTCACTTCCTACATGTTCTATTTGCTGACAGTTGCTATGTCTTCACTTCCTCTAATTTACGTAGTAATTATTGCAATACATTGGATTAGCCGTCATCTACATCTGCACAATTATTTCATTAGATCAAGAACAACAAGATAATATCAAAACCCATTTTTTAATTCACTTTAGGCATAGAATCACATAATTATCATGAACTTTCAAAATAGGACTGGCTTTATTTAGATGGTCATGTCATATGTGTCAAATATAGTTTAGTTGTATTTTTGCATTACAATAATTGAAATAAACCTGCAACTTTCAGTTATGTTTATTATTTAGGACACTTTGAAGTTGTGCATTCATGAATTCTCTCCTGATATTGCAGCTGTGGAAGTGTAGCTAATTACTGAGGTGGTCACAAAAGTCAGACATAAAATAATATTTTAGAAAATCCTAATCAAATAAAGTTAGTTCATTTTTAGTACTAGCAATTGTCAGCCTATTGTGTGTGTAACTTAATTAATAGTGTAACTGTTATAAACAGGTAGTAACAAAAAGAAGTTATTTTCAGCATTGTAGGTATTGAATTGTTGGAAAAGATACATCCTAAGTAGAAGACTAATATACAGAAACATCTCTCACTCTGATACCTTCAAATTAAGCCCCACTATCCAATCCATTTAAGAGAAGAATAGTAGGGTGTTTATATCAGACAGCTATAAGAGGGTAACTAACATGATGAAATAAACCTGAAGAAGAGATACACCAGTCTAATTCAAAGTAACATACACAATTAGAGCATGCTCTAAATGTTTATCTTAGAGAATCTACTGAGGGACAGAGAATGATTTCATTCCACTATTCCATGTAAAGAAAGATTAAGTGAGAGCAATAGCGATCATGAAAATTATACCTGCCTAATAAAAGCAAAGTGATACACACAATGTTAGTATCAGATACACATAATGTTCGTATCAGATACACATAATGTTCGTATCAGATACACATAATGTTTGTCAGATATACATACTGTTTGTCAGATACACATACTGTTTGTCAGATACACATACTGTTTGTCAGATACACATACTGTTTGTCAGATACACATACTGTTTGTCAGATACACATAGTGTTTGTCAGATACACATACTGTTTGTCAGATACACATACTGTTTGTCAGATACACATACTGTTTGTCAGATACACATAGTGTTTGTCAGATACACACTGTTTGTCAGATACACATACTGTTTGTCAGATACACATAGTGTTTGTCAGATACACATACTGTTTGTCAGATACACATACTGTTTGTCAGATACACATACTGTTTGTCAGATACACATACTGTTTGTCAGATACACATACTGTTTGTCAGATACACATACTGTTTGTCAGATACACATACTGTTTGTCAGATACACATAGTGTTTGTCAGATACACATACTGTTTGTCAGATACACATACTGTTTGTCAGATACACATACTGTTTGTCAGATACACATACTGTTGGTCAGATACACATAGTGTTTGTCAGATACACATACTGTTTGTCAGATACACATACTGTTTGTCAGATACACATACTGTTTGTAAGATACACATAGTGTTTTGTGTCAGATGTAGGTATGCACTGATAAACAAGGTAAGACATGTCTGATAATAAAAACAATCTCAACCTGCCTAAAAATATTCATTAATTTTGATAATAATTCAGATGGCATGTTAAGAAATAGCTAAATCATTATAGTTTATTTCTATATGGATGTTTTGATACAAAATTTTGATCACACAATAAAATAAGTGCAAGATGGTCTAAAATATGTTGAACATGCTAGCGTTTGGTTTTGCATTTTCTGCTATAAGTTGATATGAATATTGTTATAAGCACAAACAAAAGTATTACTGAGCACATGACTGCCATTAGTATGTATGACTCTTTAGTCATAGCATCAGATCCTTTAGACGCAATAATGGATATTGTAGCAGCACATATATAATTGAAAGCAATTAGTAGTAGAGAGATGGAAAGTATCGATGAAAGATGTTTCAGGTGCTCTTTATATGGATCAATCAGTACTGTGAGTATCACAACGATTGTTAGTATTATTGTAGACAATGGAAGGAAGGACAGACTAAAAGTATAGCCATAAGTCATCATTAATGCAACTCGGGTTATTGGCAGAACTAAGGCATACAACCTGCAGTCTCTAGTACCTTTATCTGATCCATCCTTGTAGGACCCGTAAAAGGCATCCATGAAAGTATGGTAGAATATTTGTAATCGATGGGGAAGCTGAGAGATAAAGTTTTGAAAACAACTGCAGGGATTCAAGGATAAAATCAACAGTGGACAGATGTACACAAACAACAATATAATTATAGCTGTGACAGCATATAATTGATGCTTAGAGCCAAAATAATGTATTGTTGGGTCATAGAAAAGCCTCCAGCTAATACTCACACATCCAGAGCTATCAAACCGATACACTTTCACTGGAGTTAGAGTATCAAAACAAACACCTAAGATCTTCATGTTAGACAAAAACAGAAACGTTGTAACTGCATCTAAAACTGAAGTGTTAATTGATAATTTTCTGTACACTTTATTGAGCAAACAGCTCATTGGCTTCCAAATGTCCTTTAGAAATTTAAAGTAATCATATGACAGAATTACTACATATGTGATGGCTATCAGTAACAAGGGATACACTGCCACTGTCAGGTCAAGAAACAAATCAGCTAAAGAGTCTAAGCCACCAACACAAATGCTATTGCCAAACACACGAAAAAAATCTAAATTCCAAATTCCAAGCAAAGCTTCGACTAGTTTAATACTGTAAAGAAAAGTTGGATGTTTCCGACAGACTGACAGCAAAACACGAACAACTGCAGGAGTTGATATGAATTGAGAAAAAATTACAAACCCTCTCATAGGAGAAGAATGAATGTCGAGTTTTAAAAGCAAAATAAGAACGTAGAAAATTGTTAGAGGTAAATAAGCTAGAACGATATATTTCCACCACTGTGAGACACCTTCTTCACATTTTATGCACTGCGAGTCAAAAGAATAAACTTGTGGATATAAATGTTCTTGAGCATTGCATGTCCCACAAAGAGTGTTTGATCTATTGTACTCTCCACACATGTAATAATTCCATTCTGATAAATTCTGAGGCAATGGTTGGTAAACCGTATCTGTCTGTGGACCATGTCTTCCGCAGTTGTAGAAACAACGTCCAATTTCAATCAGATTGTCTTCTTCTTTATAAGTGGCACAATAGCAGTCAAGTATAAATGGCATATTGATATTTTGACTTACGTTTTGGCATTGAATAGGATCGTTAGGAACTTTAACAATGTTACATGAGTTACCTTTATTATAAGGTGATGCAGGGCATACTAAAGGTTTACTGTCACTACTAAAGTGAGTCAACAATGTGCTATTCTCTTTATTTCTTTCAGTCTTTCCAAATTTTGTAGGTAAAATTTTGTAGTTTGATTTCATCGTATACAATGCTCCAATTATTGCAGCAAAAAAGTAAACAATAAACATCGACATGCCAAGTAGAACTAATACTCATGAAACCTTCAATAAACTAAAATCAGAAAATATCTCCTCACCCCTTTTATAATAATCTTCTTCATTGTCACACTATAATAATAAAAATTACACTTTGGGAAAGTGTGATTAGATGACAGCGTGACCTACGAAGAGGTAGGTATGTCTGTCTCTATAGATGAAATAGTAAACATTGGATGGACCAACAATGACCAACAACAATGGTTGCTCCAGATGATGATAGTATGGTACATAAAAGGTCATACAACACAGTGATAAGTATGAGTAGACTTGAGTGATGATGTATTGTGAAAAGGATGCACTCAATGAAAGTGGCGAGATGTTTAGGACAGTGATACTGAAAGTTAAGTTTTGTTCTTTTTTTTTTTTTTAGGTCAATATGCAATACTATAGTTAAAAATTTCTGTTACGATTTGAAAGTCCCAAAAATGACTTTGAAAAAAATTATAACTTACCAAAATATTATGTGAAAAATTTGTAGATGTAAGTTAGACTTATGCTGAGGTTGTGGGAAAAAATATCTTATTTCTGCATAAAATTGTACCAAATGATCAGGTGTTCAGTTTTGTTGGTAAAAAATCGGTAGATAGGCTACCCCATGCAATGTGACTTGCGTGCTCTTCATATTAAATTAATGATCAGCTTTTGTATGCACGAGATGGTTGAGATGGTTATAGTAGTTGTCCTGTCTGCCTCTCATTTGTCTGTCTGCTCGTCAGTTTGTCAGTTTGTCATGCTCCTAATTTGACAATTTTCGGGCTGATTTTTAAGAACCGCGTAGCAGTGTAACACCCCCTATTGTCACATCGTAATCATGTGAGCAAAATAATTTCTTTCTACCCGCAGTAGTTTTGACATTTTCTTTATGCTGGTAGGCTAACCAAGTGCTGGGAGTGGAGTTTCGCATTATGAATATGTACCGGTCAGCATCTCTGGTCTGTTAAGCTTCTCTTATGAAGACAACATTAAATAAACAAAGGAAGCAGCTGCAGTGACTTGTGGTAAATTGTTTGAATTTCCTTGCGGTGTCTGCAGTCAAGAAGTAGGAGACGATGATGCAGGTATTTTTTGCGACAATTACAATTTCTGGCAGCACTTGGGCTGTGTTGAGATTAGCAGTGATCGATAAGGGAGTTGCAAGACAGCACCACGTGGTTATGTATGGCCTGTCAGCCTACCAATAGTTACAACACTAACGTACTGATACAGAGTCTAGAAGAGCTCACAGGCATATTTGCAAAAGAAGATCACCATATCAGACCACCCTGGAGCACCCAAACTCAATCTTTGTATGCTTTCTATTTCCAACCCAGTTAGTCTGAGGCAGAGCATTGCCAGTCTGATACTTCTTCAACCAATACTGTACTAAGCCCTGTAGATAACCACTTTTGCTGGTCCACCCCTGTATCAACATCTATCTTCTACACAAACTGCAGAAGTTAGTTACCCACAGTAGATGAAGTACGTGTTGGCTTCTACTTACTGCCCCAGTATCATGACTTTCACTGAGATTTCAGTAGATGAAGCGTGTATTGGCTTCTACTTACTGCCCCAGTATCATGACTTTCACTGAGATTTCGTTAGATAAACAATCTTAGACTTGGAAGTCTCGGTGAAATCATACCAACTATTTCAGTGTGATTGATCTAGGCATGGTGGTGGTGTGTGCCTGTATGTTAATGAACTGTTTTCAGTTTTCTTCACCTGTGTGGATGATCAGATGGAGCTCCTATGAGAGAAAATATACCAATCTTATGGTGAGAACCATCTAGTGGGAGTTTTCTATCTCCCGCCAAACTACTGTGACCTCGATTTGTCACAGTTAGAGGATGCTATCTTCTCCATTACACACACAGTCAATGATTGTGTCTTGATGGGTGACTTTAATGTAGCTACAGAAGCTGTCTTGTCCATGACCAGAGCTTGCCATAGAGCCCTTGAACATGGGAACTCCGTGGCTCGCATTTTTTTACATCAGCGAGACCTTGACTCCCCTTCAACATGGGAACCTCCCCACATACTAGAAAATTTGCAATATTACCCCCATTCACAAAGCAGGTAACCCATCAGATATTGCTAATTACAGGCAAAGTTCATTGTTATCACTAATTATTTCAAAGACCTTGGAGAGGCTGGTCCACAATGTAATAATGGAATATCTGCATACTCCCAACCTGCTATCTAATGTTCAATTTGGTTTTTGGTTTGGTGACTATGCCACATATCTGCCAGTTCCTTGAGACAACATTCCACCGCTTTGCAGTGTGACCTGCTCCGTATTTAACTGTTTAGCCAACATGCGTCAAAGGTAGCCACTAGCCCAGATGATATTTCAAGAGAATGTTGCGGAGCACAGCACACCATTGCCCTCCATCTCACAAGAATCTCCTTCAATCTGTACCAGCACTCAATCTGATGATACTTGAGGCTCTGGCAGATCATTTACAACAAGTTGTTGTCCATGGCTTTAAAGCCAATGTGACATCTGGTGTTCCTCATGGGTCAATTCTGGGACCACTACTGTACATTGTGTATGTTGACAACATTGTCACTTGCACTTTGTTGTCCCACAAAGGTTTGACCATCTTTGCTGACGACATTTGCTACTCCAAGGAGGTGTCCAGCATGAAGGACTGCACTGAAATTCAGCAAGATGCCAATTGGAAGTGCATTGAGACACCTCAGGCTCAATACCTCCAAAGCAAAATCTATTCTCATCAGCAGAAAGAGGAAGCCATTTACACTTGTGCTCAAGCTCGGGAGTGTTATCATTGACCAAGTGAAACCATCAAATACTTTGGTTTTCACATCTCCTCAGACTTCTCATCATCAATCCACATTATCAAAACATGTGTCTGGTAAAGAAGCTACTGGGGGATGCTTTACCGTCAGTTCCTTCTGACAGATTCAAAAAGCTTATCCAGGTTGTATAAATACATTGGCCTTCCAGTTTTGGGTGGTGGTGCTTGTGTTTAAGATCCTTATCACAGCAGCTATGTTAATATGCTGGAGCAAACCCAGAAATTTGCTGACAAAATTATAACCAATAAGTGGTCCCTACTTCGGTGCAGCAGCTGGAATGGGTCCGCCTGAAAATTAGGAGACAATTTTCCAAGCTGTGCAACTGCAGGTGCATTCTTCATGGTGAGTCACTTATGCCTCTGTGTTTACACCTCATCCATCCAATTCCATTTGCCGTCAGCACTCTGAACCATTATTTCTTCCATGGGTGAAGATGTACTACCATTGTCAATCATTATTTTGTTAGCTGTGTTACCCTATGGAACAGACTACCAGCAGATATAGTCAAACAAACATCCCATCAGGTATTTAAGTTATAATTATGTTTCACTATAACAACATTTTATCATTCATTCTTGTCTTGTTTTTGTTATGTTTGTTGCTGTCATTGCAGCTATTTTCTTTGTTCACTTAATTGCAGCCTTAACAATAGCCTTGGCTAGTTGGCTGACTTTGTGCCTTGACACACATTATATTTAAAGAAAAAAGATGTACTGTTATAATTGCTCGAGCTATTTTGATATCTGATTTGAATAAGCAATAAATTAAACTTTTGGTCTGAGATGATTTTGTAATAGCTAGTTAGCTATAATATTGTATAATAGTGCTGAGCGTTCGCACCTTTGGTGCTAATTATATACAGCAAAGCAAAGAAAGTACTACAAAGTGATTAGTGGCAAAATATTTGTTATAATATTACTGTTGTAATAATAATAATAGGAGTATATTGTAGTGATGGTACTAGTATTTACTATAATAACTGCTACTGTAACTACTACTACTGCTACTACTAATTTGATCCCCGATGACAGCCAAACATTTATTAATTCTGTATTGTTTTAAAAAAGACTTCGAAAGAGAGAGAACACATCTAAAATAAATCTCAAAATAGCTGAGAATGAAATTGTGAAATAAAAAATTAGTAGAGTAAAAATTCAGATAAAACGAACTTTTGAAAGAAGAAAACCATGACTGTTAAGAGTGAGGCATAGCAGTAACACTTAACAGCATAGCTAGCTAACGTTTGTTGCCTGTTGGTTGTTGTAGCTCAGTGGCAGGGCGCTTACGCGTTAAACAAGTGGCCCTGAGATAAATCCCTGGTGACAGCCATACATTTAAAAATTCTGTAATGTTAAAATTGAAGCAGCTAAAGTAATTGCTCAAATTTCTTAGCAAGAGACAAAAGGAGCTTAGAACTAAGTTAAGTCTGGTAAAGGGTCTCTCATCACTATGCTAGATCTCAATAGTATTTAGCATCTTACCACTGTTATCTCACACTGTTGTATGTACTATGGAAGCTTATTACCCTCAGACACTGTACAAGCTTATTACCTTCAGTTAACCTGTTATAGTTAATGACAACCAGCCTAGCTATCTCTTGTCAGGATGTTGACTAACTAGATTAGGTTGCTCAAGGTTATCACTCACTGTACAAGCTTATTACCTTCTGTTAACCTGTTATAGTTAATGACAACCAGCCTAGCTATCTCTTGTCAGGATGTTGACTAACTAGATTAGGTTGCTCAAGGATATCACTCACTCCTCCTAGAGAATCAATCACCAAGTTAAAAAATACTGATAACGCACATGTAAAACAAGAGTGGCACGTGATTTATAATTAGTAAGGGATGAAATGATACAAAACATTAAATGTTAGGTAAAGGGACAAAGAAGATTCAGTGTGCCACATCACTCCCCTCCAGTGAACTAGTGAATGCAATAATGCTTGAGACTTAGTTGCCAGTGATGAACATGACAGCCAGATTGGGTTGATCGAGGTTGAGGTGAATGAGAGACTGCTGTAGGCATGTCTGGAGGGGGAGTTGTAGTGTCCTTTGTTGGGGAACAGGATTCTGCGGCGAGTGTAGGGGATGGAGTTGAACACAACAATCCTGGTTCAGGTGATCTAGTGTACGACCTTATATGGGCTGTCGTATGGCTGCTGCAGAGGATGTTTCACAGAACCACGTCTGACTATCACATGTATGCAAGTCTCCAAATACTTGTTGACGAATGTGGCTTGTTGTGAATGATGACGTGGTGGTGTTGGAAAACGTGGGCATGTCATGTCAGCTTTGAGCTTTTCAACATAATCAGCAGGACTTTCATGAGGGGAAGATGTCTCTGGACTAACAAATTCACCAGGCAGACATATTGTAAGTCATAACTAACTCAGCCATAATACACTGCAGGTCTTCTTTGAAGGCTGTTCGAATACCCAGTAACACTAGAGGTAATGCATCCATCCACAGTTCAGGATGAGGCTTAGCTTTAAGGGCAGCTTTTAACTGCCTGTAAAATCCTTCAACAAAGCCATTTGCAGCAGGATGATATGCCGTTGTACGGATATGTTTTGAGCCAAGAAGATGCATAAGGTTTTCCCAAAGTGCAGATTCAAACTGATGTCCACAACCAGTAGTTATAGTTGAGGGAGTTCCGAATAGTGATATGCATCGTGGACAAATGCTCAGGCAACCATATCAGCTGTAATGTCTGTCGTGGATCAGCTAGAAGACCTGGTATTGCTGCCACCTGAGAACTACCTCTCTCAGCAGGTAAAAGCTATAGCAGGGGATATCTACCAGCCCAAGGCAATGAAGGGTTCAACCTAGCTTTTCCCTTGGACAGATTGACAGTTTTTGGCTTGACTATAATTTAGCTCAAGGTAATTCTGACAAAAAGGAAAAGGTGTAGTACATGTAAAGGTAAGCATGGGGATGTGTAGATGATGCAATGTACATTCAGAGGAATTAGAACAATAGAGTGGTGCGTTGTAGCTAAATGAACTGTGAATGAACTAATTAGCTAAGTGAATGAGCTGCAGATGAACAAGTGAATGATTAAATGAACAAATGAAAAGAAATTACAATGAACAATAAGTCTAATTAAGTCTGTTGAATGTGGTAGAGCATTCTACCACAATGTCTGCTATAGAAATGGCTTCAGGCCACAAGGTGAAGCAGTCAATGCATGTAAGTATGTGTACCCACGAGAGGATAGAAGTGGACCAACAATGTCAACATGTATTCAATTGAATTGTGCTGATGCATGAGGGAATGCCACTGATGGTGTGATAGTGTGTCGCTGAACCTTGGTATGCTAAGTTACATCTGCCGAAGCTGCCTCCATTGTACTAAAAACAGAAAGGGCTTCTTTTGTCCACTTTAGTGGACTGGCTTTGTCCTTAGGATGAGTCAATAGTTGGTTGAGTGGGTGCATTAGAGAGGCACAATGTGGGGTAGAGCTTAAATACAAGTTCACAAGACCGATAAACTGGCGAAGTTGATGTTGTGAAGTGGGCTATGGAAATTCACGAATAGAGTGGATACTCTCTTCAAGAGGTGTGATACCTTCAAAACTGACATGTTGACCAAGAAAATCGACGAAATGCACTGCAAACACCAACTTGCTTGGGTTGATTGTACGATCATAGACAGCTAAAAGCTCACACATTGTACGAACATGTTCGAGATGATCCTTCCGAGTAGCACTGGCCATAAGCAGGTCGTCAATGTATCCTAAACAGAAATCTAGACCATGCAAACCTCATCAATAAATCTTTTAAAAGACTGAGCAGCCTTGTGGAGGCCAAATGACATAGTAGTCTCCACATGTTCCATTACATTTCTTAGGGACTATATGTAAGGAAGAAGCCCTGAGACTGGAGGAAGGTCTGATGATCCCTAGCTGCAACTTGTGCTCCAATTTATGTCAAGCTACTTGGAGACATTTTGGGACAAGTCTGCATGGTCAAGCTGGCACTGGTGTGTCTTTCATTTCGAAGTGATGTGTTGTGTGGCGTTTCACTGGGATATCAGATATATCAACACAAGTGATTGCTGGAAACCCACGAATAAGTGCAGAGAAGTCAGCGTCCAGTGAATGTAGCAGGCAGGTTGGACTAGGACCGGTGTAGATAGTGGCTAAGCCCTGTATGTATAGTTGAGTCACATTGTCTAACAATTGGGAATTGGAGAGATCTACCAGTAGATTGAAATAGTGGAGGAACTTCAAGAATTGAATGGTCATCATCTGCGATTACAAATGTCCAGTGAAAGATTTGTCTCAGACCGAGATCCAGTGTGAGGGAATGTGAGCCATAAGCTGTGATGGGAGTGTTATTAATTGTGGTGAGTAATGTGTCAGATTGATGTGTGCATTTGGCCTAAGAGGGGGGAATCACACTTACTGCGGCACCTGTGTCCAATAAAAAACAGAAATTTGAAAGGTGATCTTTAATTAAGAAAAGGCGACTTATGCTCTGGCCAGGGACACTTGTCACTGCTAGGTCTTGGCCTGGGAGTTTAACTGGTAGCTGCAGGGGGACCGACAAAACTGTGCTTGTCTGCCAAACTTCTGATGATACCAGCAGAAGGAATCCGGTGTCTGTGAAGAGTGTTGGTCAGGTGAGTCAGATGTATGCTGGGGTATTGGCAAACGGTGTGGACAACGACTAGCAGAACAACTAGTATATTGAGAAGAGTATGAGAGCTTCCTCACCAGCTTTTCAAGTCTGGAAACCTCATCTCGTAAGTGCTCTACTTCAGCAGATATATCAGGGATATTATTCACAGTAGCAATGACTCCAGTTGGAGTAACTTCCATAAAATGGTCAGCCAGTTCAGCTGGCTTATCCAAGGCAGAAGTCCCTAGAGTAGATGCTAGAACCATCCTGACATTAGAGTGGAGGTGCTGGAGGGACAACTCACGTAGGAATAACTCGGAAGCATGTCCATTAGTGTTTGAAGTTGAAGAATCACTTGATAACATTCATTTGTTGAGTCACAACATGTTGGGATGCCGACTAACTAGATTAGGTTGCGGAAGGTTATCGCTCACTCTAACTAGAGGTTCAATCACTAAACTAAAATACTGACAACACATATTAAACAAGAATGGCACGTGATAAGGGATGACATGTCATAAATCATTTAAGGTTAGGTAAATGGAAAACAAAAATTCAGTACATAGTTGCCAAGTGTACCTGAACATCAGATACAATACCGGAATTATCTGGTCTGTAATGTACCGCACCTAAATTGTAATTAGCCTACATTTGTACCGGAAATTTGTGTTCGAATGCAGACTCTGAGTGGGGTTTCTCGATACTTTGCAAGATTTACACTGACCAACGGTCAAATTTGGATCAGTCAACACTAGTTATTGATGTCTATCAAGTTCAACAGTGATGATTGCTGCCACGATGTAAAGCTTGATGACGAATTACTTAAAAATTGCAAAAAAGCCACACACAAAGCACTCAATATGTAAACTGAAATTTGATATCCAAATTATTATTATGAAATTTGAAATTGGGGTGTGGTTTTAGGTGCGGTTTACAGAAATGGGCGGTGTTTGAGGTGTACCTAAAATTAATTTTAAAAAGTTGGCAACTATGCAGTACGCCACACTCTTATTACAGCTACCTATCTTTCTTTACACTGTTGTATGTACTGTGCAAGCTCATTACCCTCATATACTGTACAAACCTAGCCTACCTCCTTATTACAGCTACCTACCTTTCTTTACATACAACCTGGTCAAAGCAGCTGTTAAAATATCAGCTGGAAGTATGTGGGTAGCCCTTATGAACTGACACTTAGAGTGTTACAGCCAACTTTATTAGCTGAGTTACAAACATTTAATACAAACTACTGCAGTGAAGATATCTAGCACTGAATAAACTACTCTCTACACTCCCCAGAGCATGATTGCAAGATATTTCACTCTGAGGAGTTTGTTTTCACTCTTGCAACTATGTAAAAAATTTTGCCTGCCCTTGAAAATATCTATAGCTATATCACACTGACTGGAAAATAAGTATTATTTATCTGTACATGTACAACCATGCATTTGAGGAATTTTTGCTGATAAACTTGTGATCCCAAGGCTGAAGTATGAGTAAGAGGACGGTAAAATACAATCTCTTATTTTAATTTAGATAGGACTAAATTTTCACCCGATTAGCAAAACAATAAAAAACCAAACATTATTTGAATGAACAGTATACCATGGAAACAGGAAACTTACAATCCAGTTTTCAGTGTGGAGTTACGGATTAGATTTATGCTGCAGTATCATTATTAGTAGAACCAGGCTGTTGTTCAATTAGATAACTTTTTGTAAGGGATGTCTTAGATTTATTGACTGAATGGTTTAACCCATGCAAGTATAGCTAACATGTAAAATAATGTTATGTGTTTGTAGTTTGTGTTCAAATAAGTAAATAACTGCATGATTAAGGTAACTAGCTAAAGGGCATTGTGGGTCCAATAAAATAAATTATTTAGCATTATTTAGCTGTAGAATATAATTACTGCTTCAATTATAACTACAAAGAACCATTTATTTAATTTATTTTGTGGTTCTGTAATCATACCTACATTCTTTTTATACAAGTCCTATTTAGAAATCTACTTATTCACGCTTAGTCCATTATAAGATGTTGGACAAGCGAATTATTATATTTTATTTTTGTTTTCTCAATTGAGTTCTACATATTATACATACACACATATATATTATATATATAATCTGATATTTACAACAGTTTTTGTCAGAACTGCATTTAAATATCACGCCCTAAAATTTTGTCAGGCATTAATTAAAATGAACACAAATTAAATCTTAGTTCTGGCATAAAATTTTAGTACTTATTAACCTTCATCACGCATGCTCGAAAGGGTTATAGTAACATCCAGCTTGTTTATTAGTCAGGTTCGTGGTTTTAATTGCTATTATGTACTGACAATAGCATTTTCATTTTTACATCAACCTGCTAGATGCACAAGTCCAACTAACTGAAACATATATCTGAAAGTTCCTCTATGCATAGTGTTTTTTTGGGACACTCAAGATAAAATAAATAATAGCACAAAAAAGTCTTTTATATTCCCTTGCTTATTGATGTTTATAATAAACACTCCTTCACAAAGACCTGTGTGTATCCAAATCAGTCTTGCCACTGGAGCTCTTTTGATTCCATAACAGATTATCTCGTAAGTTGGTCTTTTTATGTTATTTCATATAACTTTCTTGAACAGTTTCATTGTTGACCCATCCAATGTTTTCTATTTCATCCACGGAGACACTTTCCTTTTTTTCTATAAGTACCATTTGAGGAGGAACTAAAGGGACCAATTGCCCTCCCCCCTCACCCAGATTTCATTCATTCACTATTCATGTAATAAGAGACAACTAACTACATATGACTATGTACTACATGTTCAAATACATGTGTGCAAACTTTCTTATCTATACAGGTGCAATTAAATGTGAAAACGTAAAAATCACTAACAAATGAGGCAAAACATTTTACGTATCATAACCACTGCAATAGCTGGGCAAGATTTCTAAACTGATGACTCGAATCATATTTTTGATCAGCTTATATTGAACCCATTTGATGTTATTAGCACGAAGATATGATGAATAAAATTGAGGCGGATAGCCATAGAATTTGAACTAAATGAATGTAGGAAAAATATTTTGGAACTTACCCTTATTTATACTGTTATTTATGGTAGACTAAAAATCACAACTATAGTCAGGTACGTTGTGCAATGAGGGTTGGCAAATTGGCCCCCATCGTCCATGTTAACTTATGTTCCTTTTCCTAAAAATTATCTCTTACTTTGTGACCGGCAACGCAACAAACTATGCTTTCTTATATTGGGCTATGAAGCAGAATTGGCATCATTAGGAATGCATATTTACTTCAGAGAATTTCAAAATTAATTTGTTTTACATTGTATATAAAAGTGTGAATTTCAAACTAATGTGATAGTAAATAAAATAGACTATATTATTTGTTACATACAAGGCCAATTTAATATCAGCCAGTCCTATTTTGAAAAAAACACACAAAAGTTAGTGATGTTATGCCTGCGTGAATTAAAATGGATACATTGTTTGATTTTTAAGTTTTGCTATATCATTGTTAAAGATCTCAGTTCTTTGAACTTATCACGTAGGTTTAACTGACGGCTAATCCAATGTATTGCAATAATTGCTACGTAAATTAGAGGAAGTGAAGACAATGCAACTGTCAGCAAATAGAACATGTAAGAAGTGATGGTATTACCACTTTCTTCGGCCATTACAGCTCCTATGGTAGACACACAGAAACTGGCTATGAGCAAGATAAATATTAGTATAGAAGAGGATAAGTACTTTAAACTTGACTTGAAAGGATCTACATTGATGGTTACAATAGCCAAAATAGTAATAATTATTGTTCCATAAGGAAAGAAGGCAGCATTCAGAGTTATGCTGTAAATAAGTATCAGTAGAAGTCGACTGATGTAAAGCATTGGCACGTACCACCTGCAGTTTCGAGTACCAGGCTCTGTACCGTCTTTATAACAACCCTGAAAGGAGTCAACAAATGCATGCAAAAATAACTGCCAGCGTTGTGGAAGAATAGAAAGAAACTTGTGAAATACTCGAGTGGAGTACAGAAGAAGGACTAGAAGTGGAATAATGATGAAGACAAATGTAATGACAAGAGCTATAATGGCATACCATCGATGTTCTTTACTGAAGTACTTTATTGTAGGGTCATAGTAGAGCCTCCAACTAGAGTTCACTTGTAGGGGACTATAAAACTGGTAGACTTTAACTGGAGTTAGCATGTCAAAACATATACTGAAGAATTTTATATTTGATAAAAACATGAAGGATGCAAAAGCATTTATTGTAGACGTTTTAACTGCAAAATTGCTTTGCCACTTGCTAAAGAGAATTTTAAATGGCTTATAAATAAATGTTAATAGCTTAAAGTTCTGGTCATATAAAGAGACTAAAAAACAAGAAAAGAGCATGAGCAACAAAGGGTACACTGCTACTGCAAGATCCATCGACAACACTTCTAAAGAAGTCATTTTAAAACAAATACCAGAGTCATAGGTACGAAAAAAGTCTAAGTTCCAAATACCATAAAGTGCACCTAATAGTTTAGCTAGTTCAAAAATTACAGGCTTATGTCTTGTAGACAACAGGAGAATGCGCATTATTGGAGGTATTGTAAAGCACTGGGCATATGTGATGAAACCTTGAAGCTGAGACGAGTGTATGTCTATTTTAAAGAAGAACACTATCAAGTAAAACACTGTAAGTGGGACATAAGCTAACAAGATATATTTCCACCAGCTGGAACTACTGTTATCACATTTTATACAAGAAATATTGAAGGAATACACTCGAGGGTAGTAGTCTCTGTCAGTATCACACTTCCCACAAAGACTCCCAGTTCTATGGAACTCTCCACACATGAAGTTGTTCCAGTCAGACATATTATTAGGTAATTGCTGATAATCATACAACTTATTTTGATTTTTGGCACAGTTATAGTAACACTTTCCTACTTCCATTTGTTCTCTCTCATGGTCATTATTAACAGAGACACAGTCACAGTCCAAAACAAAAAGAGTTAATCGGTTTTGTGTGATTTCTTTACAGATCAGAGGATCCCCTGAAAGTTTAATACACTTACAGACATCCAGACTAGCATCACAAACTGACCAAGGTTGGCAAGAAGTAGATTCATTAATGCAGCTGCTTGAATTACTGTAATTCCAGTTGTCATTTTCAAGTATTACTTGTCTCAATTCTTTGGTGCCATGTGCAGTAAGGAACAGCAATGACAACATTAAAGCTTCAAATACTTTTGCACTTCTTCTTTCCATTGTTAGTTTTACTTTCCCAGTAAATAAAATTAGTTGTTGTTTTTCTGCAATACCATTTGTAGTAGTTGTAGAGGATTCAATGTTTGAAAGTGAAAGTAGTAGCAGCAGCAATTATAACCAAACATGTTCCGGTCGTAAAGTCAATGTATATCAATGACATTTATCTGAATAAGAATAGCTAAGAGGTTGTGAGGTCATTCTGTATGTGCCATGTTCGTGAAGAAGGATAACTAAACAGGACAAGGAATGGCATGGACAGAAAAGATTGAGTTTTGATGCGAGTGATCTTTACATATAGAGCATCATCGCATCTCCTTTTTAAGCTTGCCAAATGTTTTATGCTTAATCTATTTTCATTATACCAACTTGTTACATGTTCATACTATCAAGCATGCACCTATAAGTATGGTATTGCAGGAGCGTAGCAGTAACTTCAAAAGCGGTCCGGTTTCTCAAACTCCGCCCTTTATCATTAGCCACACCTAATTATATGAACTATACTTGCTACATGCTAAATAATACAATTATAGAGAAGAGTTTTAATTGTGATTTTAAGTATAATAAGTCAAAAATAACAAAATAGTTAAAATCATTACAGATTTAATATTTCTGTCGCTCAAATTTTCCAAAAACAGATTCTCTATGTTCATTGTTAATAAAAGTTGTAGCAGACGATCTGTTCTCTCTTTATGCACATGCAGGATCATGATGGAGTTTAAGCGTGCTTGGGACATGGGAGATCTCAGATACGTCTTAATTCTCCTCATCACAGAAAATAATCTTTCACTAGCAGCATTCGTGGAAGAATTCACCAAAACAATTTTAAGCAGGGTGACTATTTCCGAAAACATTGGAAATTGTGAAGGGCTTAATTGTTTCATATATTGTAACTAGTGGTGCGCTCGAATAGCGCAAATGCATGGCGAGCGAGCAGACTCTTTTTACAGAAAAATAGGACAGAAATTACATCTAACTGTAGTGCACAGTGTAACCCTTTCCATTCTCAGTTAGCATCACAGAATCTAAAGTCTCTGATCCCAGACTAAACTAACAGAATTACCTGAATAAACTTCGAAAGCAGTGGCAAAGAAGCGCAGCTTGACAAAGACTTCACAATTGTTTCAAGAAGAGAGTAGCTGTAAACTTTTTGGTTGAAACAAAGTTGCGTAAGGCAGTGCAGCAGGATGATTCTCCCCGCTCGTTAATTGAAAATACTGGAACTGTGAACGCTTTACCTAACTTACGTAATTAGAGGCGCGGGCGAAAACAGAAGTCTCACGTACCCCATAAACAGATAAATAAATAAATAAATAAATAAACTAGTGGTGCGCTCGAATAGCGCAAATGCATGGCGAGCTAGCAGACTCTTTTTACAGAAAAATAGGACAGAAATTACATCTAACTGTAGTGCACAGTGTAACCCTTTCCATCCTCAGTTAGCATCAGAGAATCTAAAGTCTCTGATCCCAGACTAAACTAACAGAATTACCTGAATAAATTTCTAAAGCAGTGGCAAAGAAGCGCAGCTTGACAAAGACTTCACAATTGTTTCAAGAAGAGAGTAGCTGTAAACGTTTTGGTTGAAACAAAGTTGCGTCTGCAGCAGGATTCTCCGCGCTCGTTAATTGAAAAATACTGAAACTGTGAACGCTTTACCTAACTTACGTAATTAGAAGCGCGGGCGAAAACAGAGGTCTCACGTACCCCATAAACAGATAAATAAACTAGTGGTGTGCTTGAGCACAAATGGCGAGCGAGCCTAAAGACTATACTATTTTTATTGACTTCTAACACTGAAGCTACTGAAAATAAGGTCCAGGAAGGAAAAAACAACAACAACAAAACAATACACGTTATTTAAAAGTTTTCTTTGTGATATTCTTTAGCTAAGTAGTGGTTGTAACACACAATGCTTTGACACAGCTGGACATGCACCTACACAGACTTACCTTCGCAGTAGTCTAGTGGACAATGTATTTTCAGGTAAATACTGTGCGCACGGCTTATAACCATGACAAAGAGCGCATTGACTTACCACCGCCACTAACTCGAATAGAAATGGAAGTCCCTTAAGTTGTCAAGTTTTAACTGTACCGGCAAAAGAATTCAAAACGGTAAACAATTCAATTTCTAGGGTGATACGGGTACTGATCGATAAACCAGAGGATTCTGTTTAGTGCAATTTGGGACGGGGTCGACAACCGAACTAACACAAAAACGCGAGGGTCAAAGTACAAAAATGCCTTACGTACGTCCATACATATATACAAATAAATAAACTAGTGATGTGCTTGAGCACAAATGGCGAGCGAGCCTAAAGACTATACTATTTTTATATGAATGATTTTGACTTCTAACACTGAAGCTACTGAAAATAAGGTCCAGTTTTTTTAATTTCGCATACAGGGTAAAGGGATTTCAGTGCCATAGTAACAACTCTCTGCAACTGCTTGAATTGAAGGAAAAAAACAACAACAAAACAATACACGTTATTTAAAAGTTTTCTTTGTGATATTCTTTAGCTAAGTAGTGGTTGTAACACACAATGCCTTGACACAACTGGAGATGCACCTACACAGACTTACCTTAGCGGTAGTCTAGTGGACAATGTATTCTCAAGTAAATACTGTTGCGCACGGCTTATAACCATGACAAAGAGCGCATTGACTTACACCCGCCACTAACCCGAATAGAAATGGAAGTCCTTTAAGTTTTAAGTTTTAACTGCACCCGCAAAAGAATTCAAAACGGTAAACAATTCAATTTCTAGGGTGATACGGGTACTGATCGATAAACCAGAGGATTCTGTTTAGTGCAATTTGGGACGGGGTAGACCACATAACTAACACAAAAACGCGAGGGTCAAAGTACAAAATGACATACGTACGTCCAAACATAATATACAAACTAGTGGTGTGCTTGAGCACAAATGGCGAGCGAGCCTGATAGTTAGGTAACATAAAATGTTACTATGTTTTAGCTTACTTCATGCAAACACTATAATAGCAGTTATGACATTTGATTTCAGCAAACAAATACAAAATCACTCTCTTACCTTATTAATGGTAACTTTTGTAGTATCAAACATCAACCATTCTGATAATCTCAATCACCAGTAACTCTTGAACAAGCTCTCAGCTACGATAAAAAATAAACCAGTGTTATTATTTGTAATTTTAGCCAACAAATATGGAATTACTACTTACATCATTCTTGAGTATTGATAACTTCTGTAGTATCAAATTGAAGTTATTTTGACCATCTGAATTACATTGAATTCTTGACAACAAGCTCTCACCTACAAAAACAAAAGACAATCAATTTTAGCACACAATACAAAATTACTTTCTTACCTCATTTTCTTGAGCAGTGGTAACTTTTGTAGTACCAAATTTGAGCCAATCTGACTATTTGAATTTACCAGTCACTGTTGACTAGCTCTTAGCTACAAAAAAAAAGGCCAGAGTTAATTTTGCATATTTAGCTAACAAATATGGAATTAGTACTTATCTCAGCTTCCCTCGAGAAGTAGTAGCTTCCATAGCATTAATACTACTGCATTCTGACTACCAACGGCGCTTGACTACCAACGGCTCTTGACAACCAACAACCGGCTCCGTATCCCCCATAAAACGGCGAAATTTTGAAATTAAGTCTGGAAAAGGGTCTTCAATGCCATAGTAACCTGTCGAATCAACTTTTTGTGTCTTGAAAACAAGCGTTTTAGCAGGAATTTTCTCATACTTTGGAGCTTAAGTATAAAGTAAGGTTTGCTTAATGCTGTAGTTTCAGAATAAACTGGAGTCAAGCCTAAATAGCCGTGTTTTTAGGAGAAAAAAGTTCCCCGCGCGCGCGTTTAAAGAGCATACGTACCATCCATACATACATACATATATATACTAGTGGTGTGCTTGAGCACAGATGGCGAGCGAGCCTAAAGACTATACTATTTTTATTGACTTCTAACACTGAAGCTACTGAAAATAAGGTCCAGTTTTTAAATTTAGCATACAGGGTAAAGGGATTTCAGTGCCATAGTAACAACTCTCTGCAACTGCTTGAATTGAAGGAAAAAACAACAACAACAGAACAATACACGTTATTTAAAAGTTTTCTTTGTGATATTCTTTAGCTAAGTAGTGGTTGTAACACACAATGCTTTGACACAGCTGGACATGCACCTACACAGACTTACCTTAGCAGTAGTCTAGTGGACAATGTATTTTCAAGTAAATACTGTTGCGCAAGGCTTATAGCCATGACAAAGAGCGCATTGACTTACCACCGCCACTAAGGATTCTCAGAGATCGTTAATTGAAAAATACTGGAACTGTGAACGCTTTACCTAACTTACGTAATTAAAAGCGCGGGCGAAAACAGAGGTCTCACGTACCCCATAAACAGATAAATAAATAAACTAGTGGTGTGCTTGAGCACAAATGGCGAGCGAGCCTAAAGGCTATACTATTTTTATTGACTTCTAACACTGAAGCTACTGAAAATAAGGTCCAGTTTTTAAATTTAGCATACAGGGTAAAGGGATTTCAGTGCCATAGTAACAACTCTCTGCAACTGCTTGAATTGAAGGAAAAAACAACAAAACAATACACGTTATTTAAAAGTTTTCTTTGTGATATTCTTTAGCTAAGTAGTGGTTGTAACACACAATGCTTTGACACAGCTGGACATGCACCTACACAGACTTACCTTCGCAGTAGTCTAGTGGACAATGTATTTTCTGGTAAATACTGTGCGCACGGCTTATAACCGTGACAAAGAGCGCATTGACTTACCACCGCCACTAACTCAAATAGAAATGGAAGTCCCTTAAGTTGTCAAGTTTTAACTGCACCGGCAAAAGAATTCAAAACGGTAAACAATTCAATTTCTAGGGTGATACGGGTACTGATCGATAAACCAGAGGATTCTGTTTAGTGCAATTTGGGATGGGGTCGACAACCGAACTAACACAAAAACGCGAGGGTCAAAGTACAAAAATGCCTTACGTACGTCCATACATATATACAAATAAACTAGTGGTGTGCTTGAGCACAAATGGCGAGCGAGCCTAAAGACTATACTATTTTTATATGAATGATTTTGACTTCTAACACTGAAGCTACTGAAAATAAGGTCCAGTTTTTTAATTTAGCATACCGGGTAAAGGGATTTCAGTGCCATAGTTACAAACTCTCTGCAACTGCTTGAATTGAAGGAAAAAAACAACAACAAAACAATACACGTTATTTAAACGTTTTCTTTGTAGTAGTGGTTGTAACACACAATATTTTGACACAACTGGACATGCACCTACACAGACTTACCTTAGCGGTAGTCTAGTGGACAATGTATTTTCAAGTAAATACTGTTGCGCACGGCTTATAACCATGACAAAGAGCGCATTGACTTACCACCACCACTAACTCGAATAGAAATGGAAGTCCCTTAAGTTTTCAAGTTTTAACTGCACCCGCAAAAGAATTCAAAACGGTAAACAATTCAATTTCTAGGGTGATACGGGTACTGATCGATAAACCAGAGGATTCTGTGTAGTGCAATTTGGGACGGGGTCGACCACATAACTAACACAAAAACGCGAGGGTCAAAGTACAAAATGACATACGTACGTCCAAACATATATACAAATAAATAAATAAACATCCCCGATTTTTTCATTTTTACCCCTGTAAGTGTCTCGCTGGCTACGCTCGCTCGCCAATAAATAAATATATATAGCGAAATCTCGATTGAGTTACCCCTGATAGTGTCTCGCTAGCTTGGCTCGCTCGCCAATAACATATACCCGATTTTGCATTATCCACCCCTAATACTGTCTCGCTCGCTACGCTCGCTCGCCAATAAACTGACATCCCCGATTTTCGATTGTGTTACCCCTGTAAGTGTCTCGCTCGCTACGCTCGCTCGCCAATAAATATAGCGAAATCTCGATTGAGTTACCCCTGATAGTGTCTCGCTTCGCTCGCTCGCCAACAAATCAATTAAGCTTGGGTTTTTTCCCCCAGATATTTGAGTTGCCAATATTTGTAGCTGTATTTTGAGAGGAATGGGGCTAACATCATCATTGTAGAATGAACAAAGTCATATTCTTTTTCAAATTTGTCATCATTCATAGTTTTTAGCAGTAAACTGTCAACCTTGCTATACTGATTGTAACCAGGCTGGTCAAATCTTAATTTAATGCAATTTATGGCACAATCTAAAATTTCAAAATACTGCCTCTAGAAATGGTCCTTTACAGTGGGTGGACTATATTCCTCACTATCTGACTCACATCTCTTGGGTCTGTTTTTGTGTCTGGGTAAAACAGGCTCAGCTACATCAACATGGGGAAAAAATTTTTTTATATTGAGCTCCAAAAAAGATCATATGCTTCACTACTTTTCATTTTCTCTAGCACTGTTACAGTCATTTCAGCTATATGTTGTCCTTCAGCTGCTGATATAGTCTTGCTTTGCAGTGATTTCGATAAATTATCAGCATGACTAAGAACAAGCTCTCCAACAGTCAAACGATTCCATTTGAGCCTTAACACCAACAATTCTAGCTCTAACTTCAGAATCTAGGTACTTAGAAGAAGATCTTAGCTTACCTTCCTGCTCTGCTTTGCAGCAGGTGAAAAATAGCTACAGCTACTTATGGAAAAATGTTGGCTATATTGTAATTCCTATAACACTAATTCTAATATTGATATATATGATATAGAATACTATTATGGAGCAATTATTTATAGTAGTTGATTTTGAAACAATAGGAGAACATTTCAGACTCGAAGTCCTTCATCAACTCACAATAAAATGAACGGTCCCAAAGAAGTTTCTAGTCTTTCTCTTCTTGAATGGAGCTGTCTGATGTTGCTGGTCTGTTTGGGGTAGCCATTTCAAATTTTTCACTTAGGCCTTTGACGTATGGTAGAACAAGTAATTTCTTGTCTTTCTCTTCTTGAATGGACCTGTCTGATGTTGCTGGTGGTTGTACTTTCTTCTTGTGAAGGCATCATGTGATGAATTGTTTGGGGTAGCCATTTGAAAGGAAAGCTTTTTGTAGGTGATCTAATTCCGACTGTAAACTCTCGTGGTGGCTCAATGCATGGGCCCCGTGGGTATTTGAGACATGCACTATCCCTGTTTTTCTGCTTACAAGAACATCTAGAAAGGCTAAAGATCCGTTGTGTTTTGTTTCAATTGTAAACTGGATGGATGGTCTCACTGAATTCACATGTTGGAGGAAGTTACTTATGGTGTTTTTTCCATGTGGCCATACTATGAAGGTGTCATCAACATAGCGGTACCAAATAGATGGCTTCAGGTCTTCTTTATCAAGGGCCATGGTCTCGAAGAACTCCATGTAGATGTCAGCTATTATTGGAGATAAGGGAGAGCCCATTGGTGCACCTTCCCTTTGCTCATACAAAGTATCTTTGTATGCAAAATATGTTGCAGTTAGACAAAGATGTGTCAGTTGAAATGTCAGTTAAAATGTACCAAATAGATGGCTTCAGGTCTTCTTTATCAAGGGCCATGGTCTCGAAGAACTCCATGTAGATGTCAGCTATTATTGGAGATAAGGGAGAGCCCATTGGTGCACCTTCCCTTTGCTCATACAAAGTATCTTTGTATGCAAAATATGTTGCAGTTAGACAAAGATGTGTCAGTTGAAATGTCAGTTAAAATGATTGAGAAGCAGACCTCATGCCCTGCTCTCTTATTTATGCTTGTTAGTGGTGGGTGGGTGGGAGAACTCTTGCTTTAGGTAGACGAGTTTGGACAAACAATCAACTATGGCTAAGTTAATGAACATGTTACCATAATTGCAACGCCAACTTGTAGAACAAGAAAAAGTTCTGCATCAGGATGCATGAAAGATGAGGATGTGGATCTAACTATTGTTACTGATTCTGAAATATATAAAGATGATAGCAACACAAGTGCTACCAAGTATGACAAGTAAGCAAGGGAGAGAAATTTGGAAGTGTGTCTCTTAGTTTACTGAGAACTCCACGGTTTAAAAAAACAAGCATATGAGATGATGTCTAGGATGGACCATTTGAAGTGTCAACAAATTATGAGGTAATTGTCCCCCAAAAAAGGATCAAAGAAAAATAGTATTTGTGAACAAATGCAAAGAGTGGAAGCAAAGTGAAGGTTCAGCTGTAGTGGCAGAAAGTTTAGTGTTCTACTAGATTTGCTTCCACTAGTGCTTAGTCTACTCCCATCATCTTGGTAGTTGACTTTGCAGTATCAGCCATAATAATGATATTCTTCATGTACTTTTGTCAGATGCTTATTGTGTCTCTACCTTTTGTAGTTTCTATCATATCATCCTTTCTCAATTATTCTCCCACCACTTTTAGTTAATTTCTAATGTTTTTAAGACCTCTTTTCTTGGATCTTACAAGGATGGGAATGAACCAGACTCTAAGGATCACAGATGGCATGCAATAATGATACCGATTGCACTATGCCTTATCATGATTGCCAATGCCATCAATTTAAACTCCTTTTACTTCCATATGCAGCTATGATTGATGGAGCATGCTCGGAATGACAATTAACTATGCAGGAAGGCCAGCAAAATTGTACTGTAACCTTCCTTAAATCTATCCCAGACAGTCACCCACTAATAAGCAAAGCATTATTTAATTCAGCACTATAATTTTATAAGCAGTAAGAAAAAGTACAAACTATTACCAAAAAATGAGACAGCAAGGTAACTGGAGGCTCTACACTGACTCTTTTATAGAGAGGCCATGGCAGGGGCCCAAAATTGACAAAGAGTCTTTGTGAGTGAAGTAGAGAGTATGTGTGTGAGGCAGTATTAATTAGTATGAACTAATAAGATGCAAGTAGGAGCAGGGGTGAAACCAGAAAGGTGAGGCATGAATAAGAAAGATTAATTAAGCAAAAGGGAAAAAGAGATTTCAAAACGTTCACCTTGTCCAGGATGTGCCTGGACAATGGTAATCATGTTATTAATAATGTTCATCATAATGTATCCATTTAATTCTCACCTCAATTAATTTGAAAATTCTTCTGTGACTAGGTATAGACATTAGTTCAATATACTTTGTATTTTCACTAGTCATAAAATATTTACAAAATGCACAAACGTTTTAGCCATTTTACGAAGGCCATCATCCACACGCTGATGATGATCATTGTACAATGGTGGAAACGTTTCTGCATTTTGTAAATATTTTATGACTACTGAAAGTACAAAGTATATGGTACGAATGAATGTACTAATATAAATATTTGCTACAAGACATTGTGAACTGAGGTACTTACCAAGTTTAGCATTAGTTATTGTCTGTATTGTTAAATTTATATTCCATTATAAAATTTGAAAGTCCTGAAATCATGAGTTGTTTCCCCCAGTAATTGCAGTAGTTGGGACGTATTCAAAATAAAATAACTCTCTTTGTGAGCCTAATATTGTTTGTAATAATGGTAGAACTGAAAATGGTAGAAGTTAAGTTGTGAAAATATGTTTTGTGAATTCGATGTGTTGCTGGAATAATTTGAATCATGTGAAGTGGCTACAATGAGAGTGAGAAAAAAAGAGGAGGACATGTGTATGAGTGTCTAATGAAAAACAAGTCTGAGACACAATTGTGTATGAAATCTGTGTTTTGTGGGAAAAACTGTACCTGTACATTATAGTGACGACAATTACAAAGCACATCCAGCATTAGGTCAATACTTCATGGATGTTTAAGTTTTCTGTACTTGATGTTGTAACCAATACCTTTATAACATGTAAAATAATGCTCTGTTTTTGAAGTATGTGCTTAAATGAGTAAATAATGATTGTATGACATTAGGTTCTATAAAGTGCTAATATTTAGTATTATTTAGCTAGCTGTAGAGTGGTTTGCTAAGCATAACCAGCCATTAATTTAGTTTTTTTAATGGTTTAATAAACTTCCTTCTTTACTTCTGGCTCTTCAGAATTCTATCCACACAGACAGGTAAGCCTAATTCATGTCAATAATATGTTTTTTAATAATTGAAATGTGACAAATTGGAGACACATCAAATTTAGCCATTTTTGTCAGGAGGGTCACCTGCAAATATTTGAGTTATAGATTAAGTATGCAGGGCCAAGTTTAAAAAAATCAAAGTTATTCAATTCTGGCATATTATTATTTAATTATAACCCTTCACTATTTTGCACATTTTTTTGACATTTAAGTTTTACTAAAATGTAGTGGGTATGTTCAGATATTGTCAGTATTGTTGGTGTATAAATTAGTTTTCATGAGAGATACAGCTTATATGGAACTGTATAAGTACAGTATGTACTTTGATGGCCCTCTCACATGCCTGTCCCTTCATTTTTAATTGCTCACTCTTAGTTGCAGCTGCTACACACTGCAAATTACACATAGCTCATTATGCACACACCTGAGCAACACCAACTAAACCTATTCTACTATATTTATTATTATAATTGCTGCTGCTATACTACTTTCAGTTTCAAACATTACATCCTCTACAACTACTATAAACTGTATCTAGGAAAAAGATTGTTTCATTTACCCAGAAAAGTAAAAGCAATTATGAAAGGAAAGAGTGCAGTAGAATTAGTAACTTTGATGCTATCATTACTGTTTTCTGACGCACGTTGCTCTGTAGAAATGAGACAAGTTGTACTTCCAAATGACAATTGGAGTTACAATTATTCCATGAGCTGCATTAATGAATCTACTTCTTGTCAGCCTTGGTCAGTTTGTAATGCTAGTCTGGATGTCTGTAAGTGTTTTCAACTTTCAGGAGATTCTTTAATCTGTAATGAAATCGCACAAAACAAATTAATTCCATCCATTTTGGACTGCAACTGTGTCACTCTTGATGAAGACAATGAGAGACAAATGGTGGAAGTAGGAAAGTGTATCTATAATTGTGTAAGAGATCAAAATAATCCGTATTTAATTTACCAACAATTACCTGATAATTTGTCAAATATAAAATTCTTCAGTATTTGTTTTGACATACTCACTCCAGTTAAAGTCTACCAGTTTTATAGTCCCCTACAAGTGAACTCTAGTTGGAGGCTCTACTATGACCCTACAATAAAGTACTTCAGTAAAGAACATCGATGGTATGCCATTATAGCTCTTGTCATTGCATTTGTCTTCATCATTATTCCACTTCTAGTTCTTTTTCTTTATTCTACTCGAGTATTTCACAAGTTTTTTTCTATTCTTCCACAGCGCTGGCAGTTATTTTTACATGTATTTGTAGACTCTATACAGGGTTGTTATAAAGATGGTACAGAGCCTGGTACTCGAGACTGCAGATGGTATGTACCCATGCTGTACATTTTACGTTTTTTAATAATGTTTATTTATGGCTTAACTCTTAATGCTGCCTTCTTTCCTTATGGAGTAATGATGATAACAATTTTTGTCGTTATGACTATCCTTATAGATATTTTCAAGTCAAGCTTAAAATACTTATCCTCTTCTATACTAATATTTCTCTTGCTCATAGGCAGTTTCTTCGTGTCTAATATAGGAGCTATAATGGCAGATGAAGAGAGTAATACCATCACTTCTTACATGTTCTATTTGCTAACTGTTACAATGTCGTCCCTTCCTCTAATTTATGTAGCAATTATTGCAATACATTGGATTAGCAGTCATCTATGCCTACGGAATAAAATCAGAGAACTAGTGTCTGGAATAGTGATATAATATAACTTAATATCAAACAATTTATTCATTTTTAATGTAGATCTGTTATTAAATTGGCTATAAACAAATATTTTATGGTTGTCTTTTATTGTCACAGTTACACAATACAGATACAGAAATTGCAAGTTACGTTTGAAGCTAATGCATGCCCATCTTACTCTGTGGCTTTGGCTTTTAGTGTTAGTTAATTGTCATTCATTATTATAACTTAATAGTAATATTGTAGTAGTAAAAAGTTCAGCCTGAAAGAGATATTAAATAGAAAAGACAAAAGATAAACAGAAGAATGGTTAACTTTCTCTGTTTTAAGAAAACCAACACCAAAATAGATACCTTCACTTTAAGTCCCACCATCCAATTAATGGTAAAAGATGAAATGTATCCTGTGTTGTGTGAAAATAAATAAGACTGATATCCATAAAAGAAATACATCATGAAGATTTCAGCCATTGCTAAGAATGGCAACAACATCAACCCATTATATGGGAAGAGGCAAGAGTTGTAGTATGAACCTCTAAAAGTTTTACAGGTCAAGGAAGCTTTATGACACTGAAACTATGGTTATTAAAAGGCATCAGTTTGGAGCTTCCAGAATGATGCCTGTATATGCTTGTGCATGCAAGTAACCCTTAAGAAAGCAAATGGCGGGTAGAACAAGCACTAAGATGCTATTGGTCAGTAGTTTTGTATAGC
>WLWD01006299.1_pt1 | contig 60381 bp, 51 predicted proteins | sample 6712731 | NCBI WGS metagenome assembly WLWD01 (sample SAMN12718690, study PRJNA576275) | sponge metagenome | isolation source: marine sponge | host: Mycale hentscheli | place: New Zealand: South Island, Marlborough, Capsize Point | collected 2014-11-01 | reverse complement strand
TACATTGTCACATTTTTATTTCTGTGAAGGTATCCCAGTAAGTTTTTTATTTTTTTTTTTATTTTTTTATTTTTTTATTTTTAATTAAATTTTTTTTCTTCCTGATTTGCAAATTTGTATTGACAAATATAATACTCGCAAGCATGAATACCATGTAACTAATTATGCAAGAACGTTATTTTTTGAGGCTCATCTGTAAGCTGAACCAACTGGCCAGAGCTCTGCCGAAGTCAGCGAGAGAGGCTGAACACAATGGCTGGCAATGTGTACGAAATATTGACTTGCTGACAAACAATGGGCCAAAAAATAGTAATTATCTTGCAATGCTTGAGCAACCAGTTATTAGGTTAGCTCAATGAGTGTGACGATGTATAAATATTTCAACATACTTATAGTGATGAAGCCCTCCCTCCATCCCCAATCTTCCCAGTACTATATTATATGCTTACATTAGTGCCTAATCAAAGCTGCTGACCAGTGATGGAAGAGAATGATAATCAAACTGATTGCTGTTGTTGTTGTTGTTGTTGATGGTGGGTTAAGAAGTTACCGGACTTATCATAATGTATCTGATGCTTTGCAATTATAGGCTCCTTCAGATCACAAGAACCTCATCAGTGCCAAGTGGGGAAGACTCTCCTGTGCTATCCTAGTGCAAGACTGGGATGCAGCCTTGGAAGAGCTCAACAAACTCAAGAGAGACATTGATGAGACAGTACGTTTCTTTCCTTCATTGTTGTTATGTATGTATTTTTTTTGTAAGTTTTTATTGTGTGTGTGTGTGTGTGTGTGTGTGTGTGTGTGTGTGTGTGTGTGTGTGTGTGTACCTGTGATGTATGTATTTTCATTCATTGTCAACATGTAGAATGGGCTGTCCTGTTTTACATTACATTTCGACCCATGAACAAATAATACTTCTAAGACAACTTCAATGGGACAAATGTTTTATAACAAATCAGCTAAGCATGTTACTGCCTTCTTACGTCTTTGTGGTGCAGGGTAGCACTCCTCACCTGATGCGACTGCAGTACAGGGCGTGGCTCATTCACTGGAGTCTGTTTGTCTACTTCAATCACCCGAAAGGCCAGGACGAGATCATTAAAATATTTCTCTATGAGCAAGAGTAAGCTGCACACAGTACCACATGAGCTGAACCAGCACTGTTGGTTGCTGGCCTTCATTTTCATGGCCTATAGTAAATACATATTTTATTGTATTTATTATTGTTTTTGTTTTTTATTCTGAAGCCCACTGATCTGTATGTATATAATTTATATCCTTTGTATTTTACTGAATTTTTCCTACGGATGCTCTTCAATTTTTTTCCGGCACATCAAAAAAAAAAGGAAAAACAAAACAAAAACTTGTTCACAGTTGGTGTGCTTCATATAGAATACATTTCAAGCATCTTTTTCTAGTGAGTTATTTTTCTCAGACTTGTTATGCGATACAATGTATACTATTTCTCTCTCCCTTCGCTCTTCCACTTTCCTTCGTGCCATACGTATGTAGTTATTTGAATGCAATTCAGACATGCTGCCCACACATTTTCCGCTACATCACAGCTGCAGTGATCACCAATAAGAAGAGACAGCAGTTGCTCAAGGATCTGGTGCGGGTCATCAAACACGTATGTACTCAGTACAGTAATGATAGGTACAAACACATCTAGGCTGACTGACTGAAAGAAGTAGATTTATGGTGGACTCTAATACATATATTGATAGCTCTCTCTCTTCCCTCCCCCCTCCCCCTCCTTTTTTCCCCTTTCTCTTTTCCTCCTGTGTTAGCATGTGATATATCTAGTACTGTTCCAGTAAGTGTGGGTTTTCATACATAAGTCATATGGTTATTGTATGCTATCTTATCTTTTAAGTACATATGAGTAGTGTACATATATGTGTCATTTGTGTGTAATTACAGGAGTCGTACTCGTATCGTGACCCCATCACAGAGTTTGTGGAGTGTTTATATGTGCATTTTGATTTCAACCAGGCACAACAGAAACTCGTGGAATGTGAAAAGGTATGGAAAAGTGTTACCTAACTTTCCTCCTTCTTTCAAGCCCCTTCCTCCACATACATCTAATGCAATGCAACTGTTAGCTGTAACATTGTTTACCCTCAGCATGTATGCACAATTGTTTACCCTCAGCATGTATGCACAATTGTTTACCCTCAGCATGTATGCACAAGGAGTTATATTACTCATTGTAATGTGTTTGAGTCATTCATGTCTGGTCTTATGAGATACAAGCACCTCACATTAAAACTTTTCACTGAGCTGAAATTTTACAAGACATTTTTGTGTGTGCGTCCATGGATGCGTGTGTGTGTGTGTGATATGTTTGCAGGTCCTGGACAATGATTTCTTTCTTGTTGCTTGTCGGGCTGAGTTTATAGAAAATGCTCGTCTTTCAATTTTTGAAACTTTCTGTCGAATCCACCAGTGCATCAGCATCAGGTATAATGGACTTGCTCTCTTTTGTTTATATTTATGTGATGCTGGCATATACTTTATTTGTTGTTGTTGTTTTTTTCCTTCAGCATGCTGGCCACCAAACTGAACATGAGCCGTGATGATGCAGAGAGATGGATTGTCAACTTGATCAGGAATGCCAAGCTAGATGCAAAAATTGATGCCAAAGAGGTGCTTTGTGATCCTGTGCTTTTTTTTTTCTTTTCTTTTTTTTTTCTTTTTTTTTTTTTTTTTTTTTTCTTCTTTTTTTTTTTCCCTTTCTTCCATCTTTTTCTTTACCAATTTGTGGGTTGTTTCCTTCCTAGGGTCATGTGATCATGAACACTCAACCTCCATCTTTCTATCAGAGGGTTATTGACAAGACCAAAGGCCTGGCCTTCCAGAGCCAGTTTATTGCACAGAACATTGACAAGAAGAAGTCGGCACTCTATCCAGGCACGGTAAGATACAACACCAAAATTGCTGTTGTTGCCTTTCATTGAGAATGAAGTAAGAGTTAGTGCAGTGTGATTCTCTGTTTTGAATTCTATAGATCATTTCCTTTAATACTAGCAAGAATGACTTATTGTTTATATTGTTTTGCTTAGGCTGGAAAACCTCAGATGAAACGATGGGTTCCAGCTGCTACTTGACACTGTCCTGCCATCTTTATTTTTAAACATTGCCAATAATTATTATCAATTGGATCTAATTTTTGATTCTGTATGTCATTGGAATATGTATTATTATTGTACTGAATTTGTTATCCAATGCACTCTTATTGACACCCCCTTCGAGCGCTTATCGTTACCGTACCAACTTTCGAAGAGCAATGGCACGTGCAAGTCACATTGTTGGTCATGCGTACGCAGCTGTGTGACAGGATTTGCTGAGTAGGCAAATTAGTTAATTGGAGAAGGGTACAAGATTACACAATAAGTTATTTATTGCCCAGTTTGTCTTGTGGACTAGTGGCATTGTATGGACGGATAAAGATTGAACTGTACGCTAGTTTAGACGGTCGTGTTGACCCCCAACATTGGACAGATATACATTAAAACGTAGATATAATGTCGAAGAAGAAAGGCTATAAGGTGAGCTTGAATTATTAATGGGTGACGCCTGGCGGGTGTAGTTGAATTAGGACTAGATAAGTTCCGTTAAGACTTCCTTAGTGAGTACTATAGTGAACCTGGAACCTGGTGTTGCCATTGTTTTATTAGCTAGCTAGTTGCCTTAGCTTATAATTTTGTAGTTTTAACTCGAGCAATATTAGATCCCCTGGTTACAATAACGTAATTACTAGTCCTTTAAATAATTATCAGCTGTTGATAACAAATGGAGGCTTTTATAATGTAGTAACAAATCAACTGAAGTGTTTTAAATGTTTCTTCTGCCAGCAGAACCACAATCCATATAAGGACGTGGTTAGCAACCTGGAAGAAGTCAGTGGTCACATAGCTAAGGCTGAGAGGAGCTCTACAGCATGCATGGATGGCATTCTCAAGGCTAACATTGCTGTAGACGATACTGTCATGGACCCTGACCTCCAATGTGTGGCTCTTGTGAAGAAAGCAGAGTTGGTTTTCATTGCAGTAAGTGTATTGGGTTACTTTGATGAAGTAAGGAGCCATGTGCAAGTAGAATTAATTGTGCTAATTAGTGTTGATTTGATTGTTATCTGGGAGAGAGAGGCTATTATGTAGAACTTAGTAGAGTGTTTGGTCTACAACTGATTTATGTACATATTGTGTTAATAATATAAATATACCTTCCCTCTCATTCATCTTTCATTGTGTTTTATGTTCAATGACATGTGTAATTCTTCTCAGAGAGCACTTGTGCAATTAAAAGAGTGGGCCATTTTCAGTCGAGTATATAATTTAGGTTATTCCAGACTGGAGGTAATGGGGTAGCGGGAATTAATTCAGAGGGGACGTCATCCTGATTGATGAATCCCTCCCCCTTTGCAGGAAAACCTTTTATCACATTTGTTTCCAACTATGAGAAAGTAAAAGGTTAAGTTAATAGAGGGAAGAGGAGGTGAGCAGAAACTACTCATTCTCGTTTAGTAGCACACTTATGAATGGATTTAGTAGTCCTGTATTGGAGTGTCTTTGGTCTGTTTATTGCTCTGACCGGTTATTGTTTTCTAAAGAGCATTCACAGCTATGGCTGCTGTGAATATTGTTACTAAAGAATTTTCTAAGCTGCTATGCAGAGTACCAGGTAATACTGGCTGGCACGTGTGAGACAGGGTGAATACTGAATTGTGACATACGTACACTGTCGTATACAATTGTCACTAGAAGAGGTAGCATCTGGACTAACTAGTTCACCACCTGGCAATGGAGGGTTGTGTGATTCTTAATGTGGTTGGTTTGCTGTAATTTACTGTAACTGTGATGAACTTTGGTTGCAGAATAAACAGAAATATAACCTGGAAGAACTTCCTGGAGACAGACGTCTTTACTCACTTGACAAATGTATTGCAGACTGTGATAAAGGTGAAGATGTGTGTGTGTGTGTGTATATGTGTTTGGGTTATTTGATATGATCAAAGCTTGGTGATGCGGTGTCTTGTTTGTTTGTTTGTGTTTGTTTGTTTTTGCAGTATTAAGTGAAAGCACGAGCAATTCAGTAAAAAATCCAGTGTATGAAAAAGCTCGGGAGTTACACTACAAGGCCTGGAAGTTAAAAGAGGACTTGCTAAAAGAAAGAGATGATAATAAAAGTATTGGTGAGTGAGCAAGCACAGTGGTTATGTGTTTTGTCTGTTAGAATCAGCCAGCCATTACCTGGAGTACATAATTCCCATTGTTATGGCAAAAAGCATAGTGTTAGCATAGCAATAGAAATCATGTTTGCTTTTTTGTTCTCTTGTGTTGGTGGAATTGTGTGTTATGCTCACATGGGTCTTCTCAATTAAAAAATAAATAAAATAGTAAAATAAATAAATAGAAAAGCAATATGAACACAGTTTTGTTGTGTTGTTTAGGTCCGAGGCACCAGCATAAATTCAACCCCATTAAGACCAGCTTCAAGAGCGTGGACATGATCAATTCTTCTCTCCTACAGGAAGTGATAGACTGTTATAGGAAATCTAGGATAGTTTGTCGGATGTGCTATTTTAAGAAGCACAGTATAGAACCTATTAATTCATCTCGTAGTCATGTGTGTAGTAGGGGGTCCAAAAAGAACCCCCCCAAACTTCTCATCATTCCGGCTAGTAAAATGTGTGATAATATAACTGGCACCAGTGAAGTGCCTATACTCCCTGCACCCAAGTTCTTGTTAGCTCCTGGTAATAGGTAAGTATCAATTACTTCTGGAAGATTTTAGGTGTAAGGTATATGTCTTGTGTGTGTATGTTGTGCAGGCATAAGCCATTTCAAATATGTAGAAACACAGATCACCAGTTCTGTGAAAATAAAGCAGCACTTGGTGAAAATCGCTTCGCTCACAGTATTGAAGAGTTGGTGGTGTGGACTGTTGAGAGACATTATAGTAAATACATACATACATACATACATACATTCATGTATGTATGGCTAGGGCTAGGGCTAGGGGCTAGGGCTAGGGGCTAGGGCTTAATATAATACACTAAACGTAGCAAACAAACAAAACAGCGGTGTGTCATGTATGTATGTATGTAAAGTTCCACTTTGTCAGCTCACTTCCATCCTTGAAATCGGTTGAACAGATACTGTGATAACTACATCCGTGGGCTATAAAACCCATACAAATCAGTTTGTATTGCAATTCACAAACCCGAGCTACTCAGGTTTCACCCTCATGTCTCGGGATTCATAAATCACATACAAACCATTCCTGACATTTTACCGTGTTGTTTTGTCCACTTTGTTATTTCTGTTTGACTGATCACAATTATTCATAACTAATTCTCTCTCTCTTCCTTTTCCTTCTTCTGTAGACTGTACATTTACAGAATATATTGAGCATTACCATCATCGTGATGATAGATATCACATGGCAGACATGTCTTCCCCAGAGCCTGTGGACTACGAAGAGACAGATACCGATGATCTCTTCAGTGACTCCTACTCTGAAGGTCAGTCAGTAAGGTTGGCCGCTCAGTTTAGAAGTGTGAGAATTAGCACTTTAATGGTGGTTATTAGTACCGTATCTAGAAGGTTTTACATGTTACCCAGAACTTGGGATTCCATATAAGATTATGGATGCAACTAAAGTTAGCTGGGAAAACCTAAATTAATGGCAAAGTTGGTTTTAATCTTATTAGTTTGAGTATCTCAGTTCTTAATGCCTCATGTAAGTTAGTGCTATTGATTGCTATGCTCGCAGTGCCTTGCATGTTTCATTAGTTGTGACTAATATCTCACTGATTAGTTGTGACTAATATCTCACTGATTAGTTGTGGAACAAGTTAAAGAATGTTGTTTAAAAGAAAGTACTGTACGTTATTATGGTTTATCAACGTATATAAATAACGCTCAATTGCACTAATTAAAGAAGTTGGTATTCCTTCTCAAAGTGTGAAGTGAACATCACCCATAATGCTTAGTCACACAACCTAAATTTGATTATGTACCCTAATTGTCTGTAATACTAGATTAAAACATGGGTTCATTAAATGTTACACAAATGAATAGTTGCATACTTTAGTTACATGTGTTTTTAAAGTTTGAAAACATTGCTGGCCTACAGACAAACGAGACCGGACAGACTACACTACCCCCACTGTGGACTAAGAATTGTTGAGTACACTCAACCCTCTCTTATGTAACTCTGTGTACCAGACACCAACAAACAATGATTGGTGGTGTGGGACTTCTAGAGCTATTTAAATTAAATGAATCAAACTATAGAGAAAAAAAAATTCTCAAGTGTTAGTTTGAGTATTTGATTGTGGTCTTGTGGAGACTGAGCAAAGGACATCAGCAGATGGTTAGCACTCTACCTCTAGTCTTTCTCTGAACTTGCTGATCAGTGGCATCTCCAATGAGCACCAGTGGTGGAAGAAAGATTGCAGCACCTAAACACTAGTATAGCAATTTTACTTGAGGAAGAGAGCTCAAGATAGTAGAAGTTAAGGAAGAAGGGTCAGTGAGGTATGTGTCTGATTCTTGCTGTTGGAGAGAATGCAGCTCAGCATTGCTGGAAACTATGAAACAAAGATCAGAATCATAGCAATCTAATATTTACATGTATTTTTAGAGGTTTTTTTTTTTTATTATTTTTTTTTTTTTATACCAAATGTTAAGCACCCTTTGAAAACATGTCTGAGTTGCAGATTTGTTTAGATACAGACATAAGATAGGTTTGAGTGTACTACATATTCAATGCTTGGGCTACTGGTAAATAGTGCACAGGTAAGAGCATGCAAGTGAAATCTAATGTACAGCTTCCATCAATTTACGTACATATGGTAATAATAATAATTTTGAATAATGTTTGTATTAAAGATGTAGATCCTGATTCTGGTGATTTTGAGTATCATCTTGAAGAAGATGATATTGTATATGGAAATGTTGCTGACATTCCACAAAATCTTCTTTTGAGTATAATAGAGAAGTACCGCAAGATGAGGGAGTATTGCAAATGGTGTTATTATCGCAATAATGAACAGGTAATTATATTTAATTGCGTCTTTGACATAAAAAAGTAATAAAAAATCTAAGAAACAAAAAAAAAACAAAAAAAAAACTTAAATAGTGACAATTGTTTTTATGTGGTAGCTGGTACCATAATGGTCCCAGAGATACAGGTGTAATGTCACTTCACCAAATTTAAAGATTTTCCCCCCCTTTATTCTGGAAATTGTACTTTCATTTTGGCCCTAATATTTAGCTTAGATTGGCAAATGTCTGCAATTCATTGCTTTGATCCTTCTAATAACAGTTAGGCACTGCTTCAGAGGGAACTTTGGTTTTAGGGTCCCAAAGACCTTAGGCTGTAGCATCTCAAGCGCAGCATGGGCGCTACTTAGCCTCTGAAGGACCTAAGCAATGTAGAGTCCCTCTGTCACAGTAGAAAAACTTCATCAGCTGTGTTGTAAGACAATTTGGACCCATTCTTTTGCTGTAACATGCTTCCCCCCCCCCCCCCCCCCCCCCCCCTCTCTTTTTGTGTCCTTGTAGGGAACAGCTACAAGAGATCACCAGGGAACAGCTACAAGAGATCACCAGTCAGATATATACATTTGTTCCATATGTAAGTTCCAATGGGACTCAGTCAAGGTCATTCCTTCATCTGAGCTCTGCTGGAACTTTGGGGATTTTGAGTTTCTACCAATAGCTCCATGGCCTAATGGAAAGCCTAAGAAGGATCCTTTTAAGTATTGTAAGAAGAAAGATCACTTTAGGTGAGTTTGTCTCTGTGTGTGTATATAATATATGTATAATACTTATTGTATGAGTCAGTGTACAATATGGCAAGATATTTCACGAGCACACATAAGTATTTCCATGAGCCCAAGGTGAGAATGCAAGTGTGAGAGTGAAATGTCATCCCTATATTGTATGACGAGTGTAATAAATTGTTTATTATATGTTGGATAATTTTCCTAAACAGTAAACTTCCAGAGGTGCCATACTTTAAATATGCAGTCATGCAGAATTGCACACAGGCATGTTGGAGTGTTCAATATGCAGCCTTCAATATGTGAAGTATTGAATGCTCGTGTGATGCGGAATACTCAAAGGAAAATATCTAATTGTATACTAAATAAGTATAATACATACTTACATATATTCATATTTGTGTATATGTGTCTGTAATTGAAGCTGTTTCCATGTTTGCAGATGTTTTCGAGTATATGTGGATAGTGAGTTTTGGTATCCGCATTCTGTAGAAGAAATGGTTATTTGGACGGTAGAACGAGAACACCGTAAGTTGCAGTGTTCGTGTTCATTGTTCTTTCATTTCGACTCTAATATTTAATTTTAGTTATTTAGTGGGGGGAGGGGGGCGAGGGGGAAGTGTCTCCCTAAAACTTCCCAGCATTGTAAGTTGCTGGGTTCATCACAAGATGTGTACTTGTCACTCAACTATATATGCACACACGCACATACCTACACTGTGCTGGTCTGTATCTCCTGTATTGCCTGGTTTGTGGGAATGCAAACAGCGTGTTGCTGTGTGACCTGAGGGCTTAAAGAATTTATTTACTCTTAAGTGAGCATAAACTATGTACCCCCTAATTTTACGTGTGGTGGTTTTAAAATGACAAGAATCATTGACACCTACCCACCCACCCACCCCTTTTTTTTTTTCCAGCTACTCCTTGTGGTCATCCTTAGGCACATTACTGTTATGGTAGGAGATTAGGTATACTATTAGAAATCTTGGTAGACTTGTAGCCCTGTAATCAAAATTATTATTATTATTGACGAGCAAGTGAGACACTTGCAGGGGTTACTTTTATTTATATGGTACGTGCGACCCCTTTTTCGCCCGTGCGACTAATTCCGTAAGTTGGTAAAGCAATTTGATTAAATAAAGGAACAAAGTAATGCACCTGTCTCCCCATAAGTGTACACACAACAACTGGCATCGTCTGACAACTCTTTACCAACCTGGTTCAGCTTTATTCACACCACACACACACACACACACACACACACACACACACACACACACACACCACTGTTGTAGTTATTACTGACGATGCTTTACCACATCGGTGCAGCTCATGAATTATTAATACACACGTCACATTACTGGCAGAATTATATTTATTATTCGATGTTGTGAATATTGTGGTATAGTATTACATATGCATACATACCTTTCTCTCTCTCTCTTCCTTTAGGTAAATCATTTAAAGATTACATACAGAGCCTTGGCCATGGAAAAAATGACCATCGTGTTGCTAATCATGGGATGACCTCAGGGACATCTCAGAGCCACGCCCCTTCTCACTCAGCAGCCAAAAAAGATAATTCCAGGAACATTGAAAGTGGGCCGATTCGTACATCTGTGACTAGTAGTGGTAATAAAAAGGTATTGTTGGAAACCCCGTCAGGACCAAGAGGGATCCATTTAATACAAGGACCGCAGCCTAAGGTCCTGGAACCTAACCAAGAACTGTCAAACACCCATCATGTTGGGTCTAATCAGAAAACCTCTTCCGATCAAGGAACTTCAGCCACTAACCTAAGATCTACCAAGCCTTTGACTACAACGAGTGCTCATAGTAGTAGTAATGGACAGGCAGGAATGACTGCTCAAGTATCTGGGAGTGGTCAAGTGCCAGGGAGCACCATCAACAATGTAACAGGTTCGAATCCTGCTCAAATGCCATACCAATACCAGATGTACTCTTCTGGGGCCCCTAGAGGAATGATCCTCCCCTCAGGAATGCGACCGATGGTTCCTTTCAGGCCTGCACTTGGTAGGCACCAGCAGAACATGTCTCAGCATCCAGTGGCACCTCATCTCTATGGGATGCACCCGGGAAATTTTTATAATGCTTTATTTTGGCAGCAGCAAGCATCAGCTGCTGCTGCGGCAGGACAACAGCAAGTTCCTGTGAGTGTGCATTCATCTGTTTCAGAACCTAATGGTAAAGAAGGACAAGCTAATATGGCTGGACATCCATTGCTATCAACTACTGTAGAAGCAAAGAGCAATGGAAGCGAGCCTGAGTCAAAGAAGGCAGGTAGTAACAATGTGAATTTGATTGAGGACAGTAAGTCTAAGAATAAAACTATAGCCAGTGGTAGAAGGAATTACACAGTGGCCACCCAATCTGAGGAGAAGATGAAGAAAGTATCGGCTGGTGTCAGTGCTAATGGCGGCAAGAAGGATGGTGATGGAGGAGATGACAGTGGACTGGGAGTTGAGATGGGAAGTAGTAGCATGAATAGCAGCACCACAAGTGGGGCGGGGTTGTTGATTCACACCTCTGCTGGGGCACCCAGATTTGCGACCAAGGTTGTGGAGACAGATTATAAGAGTAAGATATAATTTGTAGTAGTTTTATTTTTAGCTTTGTTATTTATGAGGTGGTGTAAGAGAATGGTTGATTGAAATCCATGGATTCTGTTCCTAGCTGATAGTAATGCATAACTACCGCGGGGCAGCAAAGAAATTATTTGCTCACGTGGTTGTCGTGTGACTAAAGCTTACAGTTGTACGGCCATAAAATGACTAGCTTTTTTTTTTCTTCTGGAAAACTAAGTCTAAATTAAAGGGACTTAGATTGTCCATTACAACATTTTGATGCCTGTTTCAATCTTTGGGAGGCTGCCGTCTTCGAGATCCTCTATTTGTTGTGTGACAGAATGACTGACAGACAGACAGACAGACAAACTGAGTACTGTAACCCTCTCGCACATACACGCTGAGGGTTAATTATATTGTATGATTCTTGCGAGTGAAGTGATGGGATTGTTTGTGGATTAGAAAGCTGTGTGTACTTGCCTCAGTAACTCTAATTATGTTTGATACTGTACAAACATTGTTATATTGTAGTTTGTTTCGTTTCACAATTGATATTCTTTTATGTTGCAGTTTTCAAGTTTTCTGATGTGAATTTTAAAGATATAGATGACGTTCCAATCACATTAATAAAATCTGTGGCTTTGAACTTTAGAAGAAAGAAATTTGTATGTCGGGTATGTTTTTTTGGAGAAAGAGACTTGTGTGAGAAAGATGACGGAGAAATGTGCAGTTCAGGAGAGCACAAATGGATCAAGCCTGTAGTAGTGATCCCAGGTAAGCTCAATTCAAACCAAGCAAATATGTGTAGCTCCACATGTCGCATGAAAATGTTGATTTTGATATTATTTAGTCTTGTTTTTAAATTGTCTTCCTTTTTATTTTATTTATTTATTTTTTTTATTTTTTTTTTTCCCCTCCACTTTTCTCTCTCTCTCTCTCTCTTTTTTTATTTTTTATTTTTTTTCCCTTCATTAAAATTGAGGAAGTCATGTCACTTTGTTTACTCCCATCACTATAGGGTGTATTCAGTGTGACAATGAGCCATCCTTCCAGCAAGGGGAGCATATCCCAATATTTCCTTTGCCCCCTCTGGCCACCCTGAAGAAGTGCCCCCATGCAAATCACCACAAGTGCTTCACCAAGGCCCTGGACAAGCAACTGTTCCAAGCTCACTCTGTGGAGGAGCTGGTGGTATGGCTGGTGGAGAGCGAGAATGAGTGTTCTATGGAGGATTATGCCAAGGATCTAAACATCAATTCTTTTGTTGAAGAAGGTACAGGAGAGGAATGGAGGGAGTGGCTGGGGAGGAAGGGGGAGTGGCTAGGGAGGAAGTGGGGGGGGGGGGGGAATATAACAAAATAAAGCAAATTATGAGTGATTGATTTTAAGTCAAATAAGAAAGAAAATTAGAATTAGTTAGAAATCATGCCTTATGAACAGCTGTATTATTGTTGTGTTATTGATGTTTATTATTTTCTTTTCTTATCTTATTTTTTGGTTATTATTTTAGTGCCAGCTCCTTTGTATTTGGACTTCCACTAACTATTGACATCCGGTTTTTTCACCATTATTGGAAAAATTCACAACTGCTGTCCGGTAGAAGAATACAGTGCGGGTGTCGCAGCAGCTCTCAACTTGTAGGTCAAAAACATCTGTAGCGCTCTGGACATGTGAAATTTACGACATGCTTCAATTGCAGTTGAAAATATCCAACCGTGGATGGCATATATGATGCGCCCTCTTTCCAATCCTTACATCCAACCCACTCTTCAAGTTCGCCCAGCCCCCTCTTCAACCTCAGTATAACCTCACTCCAAGCCTCCTCAGCCCTGGATTAATGAGCATCAGGAAAGCCCAGAAGAGGCGCCTACCAAACCTGTGACAAAGTATAATCCAAAAGAGGTTGAATTTAGTAATATAGACGATATTCCTTCTCACCTCATGTCGTCCGTAGCAGAATGCTTCAAGCAGATGAAGCAGGTTTGTAGGACCTGCTTCTTTACATCCACCTGTTCCAATCGAATTGCAAAAAATGAGAAGAAAAACATGTGCAAGAAAGGTCATAGTCCCTTCAAGTCTATTCGAGTCATTCCCAAGAGCTCTCTGTGCATGAACAAGACTCCCTACATCTCCATCTTGCCTCTTCCCAAACACATGAAGAGCTCCAAGAATCTGTTTGAGATGTGCAAGAAGACAGACCATTCTGTGTGCTACGCCATGTCGAGGGACACGAACCCTTGGTTTCCCCACACCATTGAGGAACTGGTGGTTTGGATTGTGGAAAGGGATACTGGTGAGTTGGATTTGTGTTTTGGCTTGATTCGTGGTTATCCTGGCGATGTTCACAAAGTTGGGAGGGAGGGGGGGGGGGTTGGAGAGGAGATAAGGAGGTGTGATGTGTAGTAGGCTAGTTTGTGTGTATTGCTGCTTCAGTGTCAGAGCTATATGTTGCCATCTCTCAGTTCATATAATTCAGCGAAGCGAGCGAAGCTGACTCTCTAATGAGTTTGCGATATATATATTTAGGTCTAGAAATTGTTTTTGTTCTTGCGTGGGCGTACGTGTGTACCCTTTCTCCTACGCGCTTGCGCGGGCCGGGTAACCTTCTTAACAACATTTTGTTTTGTTTACCCGCCGTACGAAGTAGCGATGCCCAGTAGACAAAACGTTAGAAACGCTCGGTCAAGAGCTTTGAGGGCGTTAGAAACTCCTGAAGAAAAATTAGTAAGGAGAGCGATAAGAAATGAAAAAGACAGGGCAAGGAGGAGGAGAGCTAAAACGAAACAGAAACAGGTAGCAAAGTAAAGAATCTGACAGTATTTTGTAGCCACACCAAGCATGCATGGAATAGCTGCAATTACAGGGAACATGCATCGCTCGCTTCGCTATTTTGTGCTATTAGAGCACATCACTAGTACAAATGTAATGTATGTATGTTATATATGTGTATTCTGAGTAAGTCGTACTTTTTCTCAGCACAAAGACTGTTAAATATAATCCTATTTGTTAAATTATTATTATTACTATTGTTATTGTTGTTGTTTTATTTTTCTTAGGCCAGGCATTTGAGAACATCTATACAAAGTACTTATTTCCAAAAAGTCGCTCACAATTACCAGTAGATGATTCCAAATACTCCAAGGCGGCCATAACCACTGCTACCACCACGCCCACCAAACCTACTGTTGGTTCAAAAGAGACAACCAACCATCACAAGGCCTCCCTTATAAAAGGCGAGGTCACCAGCAGCACTGGGGCTGATCTAGTTTTTCCTGCTGATAGTAACCATGTTTCCAGTAACTCGCAGCCTTTTGAGACCGGAATGCCAATAAACTCTCTTCTGAATACAACTATAGATTCTAGGGTCAACCCAGGTACTTTCTATATGCACTCTCAACAGCCATTGATGGGCCCACCTCCTCCTGGTTATATGCCGTATTTCCCATCCCAGGCCGTGCCGCCAATGTTTCAGAGCTATCCTCAGGGAGTGGGTGTCGGCATTACTGGATCCAGGTTTCCCCAAACTGCTGAGGTCACCAGTGTTGGGCAGGAAAGATCCGACACTATTAATAGTAGCAGAAAGCCATTGGTGGATAAAGAGAACGATAATGGTGAAGGCTTCACTGAGACTTGGAACAGTGCAAATGAGGATAGTGGCAAAAATGCTCTCGGGAAGAACGTCATTTGGCATGATGAAGACCCTTTACCAGAATCATCATGGACCCATGTTCTTGGTAAGAAGGATAGTCAGTCCATATCACCTCTTCACTCCCTCTCTCCATCCATGTTGGACTCCAAAGAAATAGATGGCATTGTTCACCAGAGTCAAGTGGATGATGACTCCTTCCAGCCGTACGCCATCATCAAGCCACCTTCCATCATCCCTGCACTTGCAGAAAGAACCCCGGCTAGAAAGCTGGAGTCATCGACAATGGATAATTCAGTTATGACTTTGGCTCAGGCCAGAGAGCCATTCAGCTTGCATGGAAAGCAAAACTTGAGCAATGGCAACTTCTTGGCTTCTGCTATGACCGCTTCTGAAGATGTCATGGATTTCTGCTTTGGTGACACTCTGCAAGTGGTAGATGATCCTCAAGAAGACGTATTATATTACTCGGGAAGTGGCTCTCCCGAAGATATGGGTCCACCGCCACTTGCTCCTTCACACAAGAACCACTCTACTAACCAGTTCCTGTTTCGTTGCCAGCTCTGTTACCAGAGATTTCAGACTTCAGATGAACTCAAGTCTCATGGTTCTTCTGATTTGAGTCACCTGGAGTTGTGCCTGTTGGACAGTGGCTGTGAGAAAGTCTGGCACTATTCGCCGCCGCCTCCACAGAGGTCACAGCAGATGAAAGTGTGCTCAATGTACGTAGTACTTGTCTGCTTCTCTTTGTGCCTTTTTTTACAAATATTTCAAGCGATTTAAATTTTAAAAATTTTTTATTATTATTTATTTGCATGTGTGTTTAATTTGGTGCTTGTTCGCTAGATAACAAATTTAGAGTTGGCACTGTGCTTTATTTCATTAAGTGGTCGCAAATGATTCTTTACTTCTTCTCTTCTTTGTCTTTATAGACCTAATTGTGTGGGTGCTCCACACTGCAGCAAACCTCACAGTCCTGAGCAGCTGGAGGAGTGGAGAGCAAGACTCAGACACAGGGAACAGCGCAAGAGAACTGGAGCTCACTTCTTGGGTCAAGTCTCTCCCAATCTGGACAACCAGCGCAATAGTTTGCCCATCTCTAACATTCCGGTATGTGAGAAAAGATGTGAAGGTGTGGGTGGAATTGGGAAGGTGTGGGTGGAATTGGGCATGTGCATAATAATGTAAAATTAGGTGTTGAAATATCTCTGAGCTGAGTCTTGTATGTGTAGTGTGGGGCAGGGCAGGGCTTACTTGCGGCACTAACTGTTCTGATTTAGATGCACTTTATTTCGATTTTTTACTAGGGTTTTTTTGTAACTGTATCGGAGGCAAATTCTGAACCCAACAATGGATACTCCTGGACTATCCACATTCAAGGGCAGGTAAGTTTCCCTTTTGTGCTGTAGCTCATGTTTTATTTACCATTTCACATGTAAGACTGCATGGTAATTACTATCTGTCATTATGTCTCTATGTTGGATGGGTGGGGCAAGTTCCTGTTTAGAACTGCCAAAGCCACACTTAGGTTGTAGTAATGTTGTAGTTCCGTGAGCTCCCCCCCCCCCCCTAAGTTTGAAGGTCATGGTGTATACATAAGCTCCCCTTATCATACACACATATTGTCAGATTATTAAGTACATGTTGTAGCATGAAGCTAGTATTTGTGATCGAGGCTTTGTTCTTCTTCTCTGTCACACAGCAATGGCTGAACTTGTTTGGTATCACCGTCAAGACGCTGTCTCAGTGGTCTTTCAAGATCACTCACGTAGAAGGAGCGGCCAACTCTGGCGTGTTTCATCCCCACTCGTCCATGTGGAGAGCACCACTGGTGCATGGACACAGAGTGAAGCAATGCCTGATGCTCGGGTCTGTGCAGATCACTATCAAAGCTCTGCCTCCGGGAAGTGCCAGCAAGAACTGGCGCCAAAAAGAAGTTGAAGATGGGGACGTGTCAGGTAGTGTGTATCTGGACCTGGGGTATAGCCAGTGTTATACAGTGAACCTGCCATCCATTGGTGGCACTGGTAAGTTACATAATGCATTTTACTGTGTTACTTGACAGTAGCTGTAATAAATCCCTGTATTAAACTTTCTGCAGTAATTGGATCTATTCATGAGTCTTAAAAATACTATATTTTCTTGTTGACTACTATATCTGGCTCTGTTGCAGATGTGCCTACCAGTAATGCTGTGAGTGCCGGTACACACCAGGACCACGTCCAGGCAGCAGCGGCAGTGAGTGTGCAGTTTGATCAGTTGAGGTTGTCTCCCTCACCAGCAAACTCTTGGACTATTGATTCCGATTTTTCAGATGAACTTGGTGACTTGAACATTGAGGGTGAAGATTTGACCCTGCAGCACGTCCCTATTGAAGAATGGGGCTGTTCATTGACAGATTGAGTGATCTAAAACAGACAAATATTCTTATTCCATTAATTCCTACTGTTAAATGTTTAATATTATTTTATTATTATTATTATTTTTCATGGTGATATTATTATACTTGGCTCAAGAATAAAGGGTTTATCACTTAGCATAAATTGGGTAATGGGTCGTTCTTTTCTGTTTTCATTGAGAGTTGAGCTTGGGGTGTAGTGAAACGTTCAAATGGCTCACGGCCACTGCCACTCAGAGCACGATCATGACCACGGTGAAGATCCTGCAGTCATGTACAGGTGAGAATGCGTAGATGTAGTAGCTGTAGCTCCTTATGGCGGTCTGGTTTCAGTGAGTAGATGCTGGGCTTCCAAACTGCAGTTTGTATCAAAAGATCGACATGGACAAGATTCAGTGTTTGAATGAAGCTCAAGAAGGGTCTGGGAAAACTGTCTTCAAGCCTTGGGATGAACGCCTGGATAGATCTAAGGTTGTTAAGTTAGTTGATTAGAGTAATCAAAGAAACCTTCTTGTCATCCATGAATCTTCTTGTGGTATAATTCTTGATTTGTAGCAAATATCACTAAAAGTGCTGTTGTTTTTGTATAACTGGCTCAGTGATTCATAATAGTCTCACAAGAAGTCATGATGAAGCAGATGTGTTAACACTCATAGCCAGACCCTTTACCTACTGCTAGGTTGGGAATGGGTCTGTTGGCATTAGTGCATAGTACTAGTTCAAGGGGTATGACAGCAGTTTGATAATGTCTGCCATTTTGTGGATAATTACAAGCATTTGGCTCTTGGCAGTTTTGTGCATTTGCAATGGTAGTAAATTTGGAATGCTGTTTTAACCGCGTAGAACTAATACATTCTATTTGAACTGGTAATGCACTATTGTCACCAGACCCTTTCCTAGTATAGAGGTAGGTAAAGGGTCTGGTTGCACGAGATGATGAGTTGATTATATGTGAGCTGGATTTTGTTTGTGTGTTAGTTTGTGGAGAGTGATGTGGATGAAGAACTTCTTTTCTATATTCCGTAAGTAGCTTTAGCAGGTACTATTCATGATAAACAAAATTGGATTCATGCTCTTGGAATGTGTGTGTGTGTGTGTGTGTGTGTGTGTGTGTGTGTGTGTGTTATGTCCAGGTTTACAGGCAGTGTGAAGTTAAAAGGGATTGCAATAATAGGAGGAGAAGAAGGTCATCATCCACGGCACTTGAAACTGTAAGACCCTAATGAATAAACTGCCTCCATTCACCCGTTAGGTTAGTCTTGCAGAGGAGGATCCGGGAGGGGGCGACCAAGTTTTTAAAAAAAAATTATAAGGACAAATGTACCCTACAGGCAATACAGTATATACATAGGTCAACTGCATGGTCTTCACTCATAAATTAATATTTAAATCATATACAATCAATCATTAATATTTTAAAATTTTTGTGAGTTATATGTGGGCCCCTCCCTGTCATTAGTGCTGGATCCACCCCTGGTCTTGTGTCAACCACCCCTTCTCCTTATGCAGGGGCAGAAGAAAAGGGTCTGGTGAAATTAAAATACACTTTGTGTACCCGCACACACAGTTATGTGTATTTGAGGTACAGCCTGCAAGGCGTGCCTCTCCAATGGAGCAGTTGTGCCTCAGGTTGGTGAAAGCTGCGTTTTAAGTTGTCTTCTGTAAAGCCAGAGTAACTAGAAGTTATGTGTGGAATAAGTAACAGGGACTTTTTTTTTTTTACTGGATATAAGGAACATATCTTGTTTTCAATGTCTGCCTTTTTTAAACTCCTTCTGGTGCTCCATCCTTCCATTGTTGTAATAGAGTTCTTGACCACAATTCTCTCACTGCTTCCTTTGCCACTCTCCTATAGCCTAGATTAGCTGGGCACTCACATATTGTTAGTAGAAAAGAAGCCATAGATAAAAAGCCATCCACAGCTAGAAATCAGAACTGGACTTTATTATTAACCCTCAGAACGCATGCGTGAGAGGGTTATAGTAGTCGTCTTGTCTGTTTGTCTGTCACGCTCTGATTTAGGAGATTACTGACAATTAACTGCTGATTTAGGTATCAACTTACTCGGAACGACAATTTGCTTTTTTTATTTTTTATTTTAGGCTGATTTTTGAGAAAAAGCAAACTGTCCGCTTCGTGTAGGTACAAGCTTTTGTAGGTAACACCCCCTATCATCACGTTGCAATCACATGAGCAAGTAGTTTCTTTTTGCCCACAGTAGTTTTAGGTTATGCTAAGAAGTTATATGAGTGCTGGAATTGGAGTTTCACATTGAAACTATAATACCGGTGAGTGTCTCCTGCTTGTTTAGCTACTTCTTTAATGAAAATGGCAATTAGCTACATCTACCGTTTTCATTGCTTGAGCCGTATTGATATCTGATTAGGAATAGCCAAATACATTATTCTTTCAGTCCGAGAAATGATTTTGTTATAGTTAGCTAGTATATAATAGCGCTGAGGGTTCGCACCTTTGGTGCTTCTTTAATTATTGTGTTCTGACATCATTTGCGTGTGCTTTTGCACAAGTCGTGTTCGTAAGCTTCACCAGACCCTTTTCTTTCGCCTCCGCACTAATTAATAGAAAGACAAAGAGTCGGTGATGCCAGACTGCCATTAGTACCAACAGGTCATTAAGACCATGATGTCATAGCTCTCACCTCGGAGTTGATTGACAAACACAATAGCAGAATAGTGACTGCATGCAAGCCTGATGCTTTGCAGGTCCACAATATTTGACTATACCTTACCCAATGGAATAAGTGGCTCCAAGTTATTTAAATGGGCATGTGTGTAATGAAATGGTAGGTTCAAGAATCGTCCTCCACTTGGTTTTGAAGAGTTAGGTGGAGAGGCAGATCAGATGTTGGAATTGAGCAATGAATCTTCTCGAGTAGTGGAATATCCAGTCAAGTATGTTATATAAATAATAATACAGTCATTGTGAACACTGAATTGTAATAGTCACCAATTAATAAACAAAAAAAATTAAACAAATAACTAAAATAATTTGGTAAGTAATAATAAAACCATAAATAATAATAATAAATGTTATGTTTTATTATTAGTATTTATTGTTATTACGTTGGTAAGTGCAGAAAGATAAGTGCCAAGCCAAGCAAGTAGAGTAACTGGTAGAGCATCAATCAACTAATTTGATCTCTGAATATTGCATCCGGACGGGCATGTCACCCTAAAAGTGCGATGAATCCACAAGGGGGTGTGGTCACTGTTATTCAATAAAAGTACTAGAGTAAAGAACTGGAGTTGTCCATAGAAGTTGTTGATGGAGAGACATTTGCATGCACACTGGAGGGTTCTTAGCGGGCTCTATGAATAATAGTTTGATTCCGAATATCACTATTGTTGTAGTAGTATAATAGCAGTAGTACTCATTTCTTAGTAACTGGATGACTTATTAGTTACACATCCTCTTGCGTCACTCAAACTGGCAGAGTATGATCTCGGTCGATTGGAAGCTGGTTAGCTTTGCCTAGTGTTAATCTGTGCTTTTCTGTGTTTGTATGTGCGTGCATGTGTAGATAAAAAGCGTACCGAAGCCATGGTAAATGCTCTTAGTGAAAGTCATTGATATTGAACTACAATTTGTGTGTGTGTGTGTGTGTGTGTGTGTGTGTGTGTGTGTGTGGTAGATGGGTCATTGAGATGACTGTATTAGTCTTGGACAACATAAACTGGTGTGTTTGGTTAAGACTGTACTTTACCAGTTCTGGTTTCTGGAAGAAGTCGTCAATTATAATAAATATATTTTTTAATTTGCAAACATGTATGCTGTCTATCATAGTGGCATGAAAGAATGATAGGTGAACAAATATACTTCTTTAATGGATGAGTCACTCCACAACTGCCAGTTTTACATGCAATGTAGCAATGATTGTGACTTGCATGAACTGTTTTATGTCTTGCTATGAAAAATAGCTGTAGTGGAAAACCTTCCAAGAGGATTTTTATATACGTGTGTGTGTGTGTGTGTGTAACTCTGGATGATAGAATAGTTCACTGAAACAACCCTGCATTAGTCACCATAGCTAATCCTAATTACTTTGGTAAAAAAATTAAAACTTTTTAAGCAAAATATATATATATATATTCAATGCAAGAAAATAAAGTGCTGACAAGGCAAAACATACAATTCGATCACTATTATTATCATCGTTTGTACATTTGTGTATTACTAATTTGTCAATATTTAACTTTAATTAATTTATTTTATTTGAAATCATAAGATAGGTGGGTTGGTTAGTGGTGGTCAAATTTTCCTCATCGGTTTCATTTTGGACGGACATTATTTATCCAACAGCTTCAAATATTCATTGTGTTTGTTTGCAGAGTAGCCAAGTTCAATGGTGTTTCAAGTATCCTCATGTACTTCACTGGCAACTACGGGGAAGAAACAAGCAAAGTCTACTACATTGGACTCAGGGGAGAATTTACAAAAGTAATTTGGATCAGCTTGTGTGGGTGTGGGTGTGTGTGTGTGTGTGTGGGGAGGGGGGGGGGGGGGGGGGGGGGGAGTGTGGCATACTACCTTATAGCCTGATAAGAATTTTTGTTATTGTTCCAATTGCCGTATCTAATTCCCCTGTTCTTTTACAGCTTTCTATATAGTTAGTGGTATATAGCAGAACCTCTCATAGTGAACTCTCTAACAATCTATTTAGTGAACTTGCCTTCTCCAATAGGAAATGTGTTGCTTATCACCTCTTAAACAAACAATGTCTTATTTGTGAACTGAAAGACTATTCCCAAATTGTTCTCATTTCACGTTTACTCTATTGGTCCCTGTTATTACCCTTCTCCCGCTTCTAATTAGCTGGCCTAGGAGCTTTAGCTAATACTAATAATGATATAATGGAGTCAGGTAGTTTGAACCTTCAACTGGCAACTGTACCTTTTAGCAGCAGATGGTCCAGCATGCCTGAACTCACCAGTGCTTAGCAACATCACCAGTGTTGCCCTAGCAATAGTAAATATTAGCATTGATAATCACTGTCTCTGGCCAATTAATTAGCTTTGTGATGGGAAGTCAGCAAAGCGCACTGAAACACTTCAAGCTTTGGAAGCCATTTCCCCTAGGATGTTTGTCAGTTATTAAATTATGTTAACTATCTGAGAAAGTCATCAAAAGTAATAATTGGATCACCAGAGGCAAGTGAAAGATTTTAAAAACATAAAAAATACTAGCTTGTATTTTTGTGGGTGATATCAAAGGCGAGGGAGAGTATGAAAACTGACTGGAACCCCATGGTTGTGGAACCTGACCGGAATGGGAACAGGGTAGTATATAGTGGGACCTGACCGGAATAGGAACAGGGTAGTATAGTGGGACCTGACTGGGACCCTGAGTAGTGTAGTGGGACCTGAATGAGACACACCCTGGGTAGTGGGACCTGAATGAGACACACCCTGGGTAGTGAGACCGGAATGAGACACACCCTGGGTAGTGGGACCTGATGAGACACACCCTGGGTAGTGGGACCTGATGAGACACACCCTGGGTAGTGAGACCTGAATGAGACTGACCCTGGGTAGTGGGACCTGAATGAGACACACCCTGGGTAGTGGGACCTTATTAACAACCCGTCTGGGTAGTGGGGACCGCTTAAAGACACACCCTGGGTCGTGAAGACCTGAATGAGACTGACCCCTTGGGTATTGGGACCTGAGAGACACAGGGGTCGGTGCTGGGGGGGGGTAGGTGGTGTGGGACCTGAATAGGCGCTGACCCTGGGGTAGTGGGGACCATTAGTGGACTGTACTGACCGGTCTGGGTAGTGGGGACGGGGCTGATGAGACAAGTGTGGTGGTAACCCTAGGTAGTGGGACCTATTGAGACACACCCGTGTGGGGTGGGGTGGGTGGGGGGAGACCGGAATTACACACCCTAGGTAGTGGGACCTGATGAGACACAAACCCTGGGTAGTGGACCTGATGAGACACACCCTGGGTAGTGAGACCTGAATGAGACACACCCTGGGTAGTGGGACCTGAATGAGACTGACCCTGGGTAGTGGGACCTGAATGAGACTGACCCTGGGTAGTGGGACCTGATGAGACACACCCTAGGTAGTGGGACCCGATGAGACACACCCTGGGTAGTGGGACCTGAATGAGACACACCCTGGGTAGTGGGACCTGAATGAGACAGACCCTGGGTAGTGGGACCTGAATGAGACACACCCTGGGTAGTGAGACCTGAATAAGACAGACCCTGGGTACTTGTCCCTCCCTGGTGAGATTTATATACCAAATGCTGACATGATTGTTCCAGTTATTATATATTTATAATTTAGCCTTTCTAGTGTGAGATTGCATAAGAAGTGGTATATTTATTTCGACTATGTCTTAATGACTTTAATTTTTGTTCATTCTCTAATTGGATGTTGTCGGTTAGCCGAGTGAGAGTTGACTCATACCTATCTCCATATATAGGCACAGAGAGCTGGCATCGTCATGGCTACATACGAGGCAAGACCCAACCCAGCAGATCACAAGAGCAAGAGTCATAACCCCGTCAGTGACTTTGTGTCATAAGAACCAACTAACAAACTCTTCATTCCTCAGATACGTATGTACGTATGATGCAACTAGCGGCCAATCAGTCAGTTATGATACTATTTGTCATGCCCAATGTGATAATTTTAAATAATTTTTAATTTTGTGATGATTTGAATAAAAGTTCCTAAACAGGTGTACCCAAGTCTTTCTTTCTCTCAGAAGACTCGAGGCTGGCATCATAATCATCATCATCAGCACTGTCGGCTTCAGCGTCGTACGTTTCATCAACAACTTCCTCCGACTCGTACGCTTCAAATTCTGCTTCCGCACGTAATCGCTGCAAGCAAGAGACAAAACGTAAGAGAAAACATTACCAGTGAGTGAAGTTATTCTGCATTGGCAGCCCTGGCACCTGACCAGACCAGACCAGATGCTCAGTGCAACGTCAAAAACAAACAAACGAACAAAAAAAACTTTTTAACTCAACAATTAAATTCTTACACACACTTGCTTCATGCACACGTGTGCACACTTCACCCTTACAATTTACCTTCTCCATTTCTTCCTTGGTAGGTGAAGGTTCTGAGTACAGAGTGACTCTCTTGCCAGGGATGTGGATATGTCCATCAGGTCCCAGATACGCTCCCTCAATGCCTCCTTCCTTCAGCCTCTGCCTGCCCTCCTCCGTCACTGCCAAATAGCCTCTACAAATACAATAATACATGACATGATGTGGGTGTGGTCTGCTGTTCAGGTGAAAGCTACTATATTTCATCAATAGCGTGAAATGAAACATGTAATACTCTATATAATATGGGAATAACAGTATTCATGCTCATACTAATACTGGCTGAAGAATAAGAATGATATATACATATTATATAATAATATTATAGATATGTATATTATATGGAGATATAATAGCACGGAAAACTGTGGTATTCGGGATTAATAGCACGAGTGGAGCGAGAAATTTCACTCGGCGCCAAAGATAACAGTTCATTTCTGCAGCTAAGAAAACCATAATCTTGTATTATATTTCTGTCAAAGAAAATTTTTCATCCCGGTTCTGCTATTATTTATACTTTTCTTACCGTTGCTAAATAGCGTTTCCCTGGAATTTCTCTGCAACATTGCCTAGCGGGTAAAAGTGCGGCAAGATCGCTGTGACCAATCAGATCATTATTTCAGTTTTCCACTACTGTGGTATTTCAAAATAATACCACACTGTGGTATTTCAAAATAATACCACACTTTTTTGTATTGAAAAATGACTTGGCTATGGTATTAGGATATATACACACATTTATACACACCAAGGTTTCCTACAGGATAATGCTGTACACAACACCACACTTGTAGAGTTCAACTTAGCTAATACTAGCAGCTGCACCACCAGAAGTAGGCCTAGGGGCGCCAGTACAGGAGGGGGTAAAATCCTCAACTCCTCCTTTTTCCTCTAAAGATACAAAATTAACCACACCCACACCCAACCACCCACAGCTCTCCTGTATTAGGTTATGAAGGCACACCCACTTGTAGTTCATTATCTGAGCTTCAGAGGCAGTCTAGTCTGGGTGAATTCTTGCATGCATGAGCTGTGCTAGCCCATCCCCCAGTCTCAGGTGTGTGTGTGTGTGTGTGTGTGTGTGTGTGTGTGTGTGTGTTTTGGTACTTTAGTACTTATGAGTGTGTGCACATGCACCCCCCCCCCCCCTTCATCATCTTCCCCCTGAGTCAGAAATGCTAAGTAAAAATACTTCTTTTTCTTACCTCCTCTTTGGGTCCAGGTAGTAAGGCATGAGTTTCTTGTTAGGCAGTGCCCTCCTGGGTACCAGGCCTTCCACAAACTTCCAGGGGTACAGCAGCACCCTCAGGCCAAGCCTGTTGTAGTGGGCGGTCACCACGGTGCCTCCGTTACGCTCCACTGCCTCTATGGCCGTGTCCGACGCACGACTCACTTCAATGTTGACTTTAGCCGAGAACCACTCAGAACCCTAACATACAAACACACAAACTTGTTCATGCACCCTATACCTGCACACAATCACACATGTGCATACACTAGTGCAGGCTCAGTGAGGAGAGAAAGCTCCACCCGCTTTCAAATCACTGTTGCTATTCCACACACATTACAGAATGTTCATTTTGTTAACTAGAAAACAAAAAAACAAAAACAAAGAACTACTGGCAACTAAAGGTGTGGCTTTAAAAACAAGAAGTTACATATCTTGATATATATTTGGAACAATTTATTATCACTGTTTGTATTGTTACTGTTATATCATTTGTTATTATTATTATTATTGTTATTATTTTAATTATTTAGTGATTTAGTTAGTTAGGTCAATCTCCATGTAGTCAGATAATGACAACAGGAAGTGGTACAGCCAAACAGTAATCCTAAATATACAATACGTGTGGCTATATAAATATAAATAGAATGTTTTATTACAATCAGCATACACCCAAAACTTCCAAAAATGCATAGTTATAATGTATGTTATTATTATAATTAAATATTATTACTATTTTAATCAATTTAGTTAACTTCGCCAACAACATTAGTCTATAAGTTATCTTCTAGACAAGCAAATGTATCGCCTTCCATATGTTGCCTCAGGCTGAATGCAGCTATATTTTGAAGTGTCAGTATTCTCCAAAGTCAGAGTGTGACAGGAAAACGACTACTTTAACCTTCTCGCACATGCGCGCTGAGGGTAATTATCTAACTTTGTGCTGTCTGGACAGTACAATTACCACAAAAAGAAAAAAAGGCAAACAAACAATAAAAAAATCTGGTATGCTACTGGCAATGATGTGGAGCAACCTTGGATTTATAGTGTTATGACACACACAGCCTTGGGTGTAATAGCTTAGAGCAGCTGCACCAGAAAATAGAACTCAGTATTTTTCAACAAAATATATAGACCTTAAGTGTTCCTCTCGTTCTACATGTAACAAAACTATTATTCATTTACATTCATTTCTGATATTTCTTCCCAACCCCACAATCCTCACCCCACAATCCTCACACTGTTTCCTTCCTCTTCCCCTCCCTTCCCGTCGTACTTACATCACCTAGCAGAGCAACACCATGCTTGAAGCGTCCGACTGCACCTGACCAGAAGAGGGAGTCCATTTTGATTGGTTTGGTGGCGTCCAGACGTCCAGTGTCTATCATGTACTGCAACCGACTCAAGTTCAGAGGTTTATAACGACGTTGAAACCTACACACACATACACACAGTCACTATGCTGTAGACCCTGCTTTTACCACAAGTTATTTTTTCTCAGTCTTCATTAGATGTATTCTATCTCTTTCACAGGATTTATTTTATTTTATTTTTTAACAATGCAGAATTAAAAAAAAAAAATGTTTGGCTGTCACTGGGTCGAAACCCAGGACCGAAACCCAGGACCGCTTGCTAGCACATAAGCAAGTGGAAGAGGGTGTGTGCATTGAGTAAGTGGTCTTGGGTTCGAACTCTAGTGACAGCCAAACATTTTCAATTTAGTTTGTAATGTTAAAAAAGAAAAAAGCCTGTGAAAGAGAGAGAATACATCTAATGATAACTGATATATTTAAAAGAGAGAGAGAGAAATCAATTTCCAAAAAAAAATGATGGTAATTATTAATATTATATTATAAATTTTGGTGAAGTGGTTAGTTCGTGACTTTGCAATGCACACTGTGTTCCAGAGTTGTATCATCCTGAGAGGCCAGATCACAGGGATACTGGCTCCATTACTTCACACTTCTATAATTGTCACTTCACACTTCTATAGTTGTCAAGGAAATACTACTACAATTAGATTGTGGGAGCCTGCAATGTTGGCATTAGGTGTGGTTAGTAGCCATAGAAATGCAGGGCCACTAAACTAGTTTATGTACCCCTCTGGTCCTGTAAGTGCATCCATCGACATTAAATTAAACATTAAATTAAACGTAGCTTAGAACCTAGTCTTAGGCTTGGTCAGAAGATGAAAGAATAGGAAAAAGAAAAACTAAATAACTAGCTGTTACATCATAGGCAAATCCTCCATGTATCATGGTCATTTGGTATAATTATTTAGTTAGACGTGTGGTAAGGTGACCACGCCCCCTTATCCAACTGGCACTCTGTGACCTTCCACTGTATTTATTGCCCAGAGCAAAGAGAAGTGATAGTCTGGCAGCATAGTTTGAAAAAGGGTTCATATTGTGCATTTTGTGATAAAAGCGTGAAATTTGGTACACATGGACGCAATTGCATAAGGAACAAAACTGGATATGGAGGCACCTACGATTTGACTTTTGGTGACCTCTAGGCTCTAATTAAGGAAATTGCCGGAAGATTTCTATGAAGTGGAGTCTTGTTGAGCAAATGTGTTCATGTAGTGTATCAAAAGAAAGCATTTCCTTTGTAGAGTAATATAAAATTTAAATCACACTTATACCTCAAACCATTCACGAGTTATAGTCATTTATGTATTTGACAAAATACCACACCATCCACGAATGGACTTATTGAGGATTTTTGTGGTCTAATCTACTTATGATAAAAGCACCACACTTGGTACACTGTTATATATATGCATTTGGAACATTTTTGCATATGGAGGTATTTATGGTATCATTCCTGGTAACCATGACAACACCATAAAAGATGCTACAATGCAAACACTGACTAATAGGTTCATATTATTATGACTGTACTAATTGTTTCACTTAAAGTTAGCTTGTTTGACATTCTCCTTCACACTTGCATCTAGTTTGGCACCCTTTCTTACAGCCGCAACAAAGCAGTTTATAACAGCTTTTGATGCTTCTTGAAGCATGGTCCAAAGTGGTTCATATAGACCATCATTTGTTTTTCACGTGCTGCTCCAGAGCAGCATGTGTTGGTGGCATCCTCTGCACAGATGAGGTTTTGGCAAACACTTTCTGCCTGGCCTTGTCCACATCTATACAAGTGCTTGTTCTGTCATAAAGAAGCACAATGAACCTTTCAATGACTTTCAGAGTTTGTTCTGTAACCTCAGTAGGTGCATGAGCTAGTTCAAGCAGTGCATCGGTAAGTTCTGGGAATGAATTCCATGTAGACCATGCGCTTTTCTTGCCATGTCCGACAAACCCTGACACTGTGTCGCAACCTGTTAGAGCATGAAACATAGGAAGGGCAATAGACTTCTCTGGTCCCAGAGAAGCTGCAATTTGGTGTGCTGACAAGTAGCGAAAAAAATTTCCAGTTCCAAAAGCAAGCCACACTTCATGTTCAAGTGATAGTGTTTCAGCTACCATCACAGCCAATACAACTACATCAGTGTCCACAGTACGCACAAGTATTTTATGATTCCCAGGCCGTGCTGCATGAGCTACATGCAACATCATGCGACTGTCTGCTTCTTTGTGATTGCAAGGAGCAAGTGAGCGTATGTCACGCTGTGGTACACTGAGAACCTCTTCACCATCAGTAACAATCAGTTCTTTGGAATCATGTGTGAAGGATTCAACAAGTGCTTTTGAGAGAAAGGAAAAGAGTTCTTTCTTGTTGCGCAAAAAGCTCTGCCAGTTTCCAGGAATGGGTGCCGAAGCAACAACACGACGGCGTATCCCCTTACCACGTTTGGCCCTGGCTGTTGATTTGAGAGAATCTATAATGTAGCTGTCCCACACTAGATCCAAGCGTGATGCAGTATGAAGTTGACCAAGCATGTAAGGGATGAAGACCTGATGAACATAATCTTCAAAAGTCTTTGCAGCACCAGAAATGTTCCAAATGCATATATATAACAGTGTACCAAGTGTGGTGCTTTTATCATCAATAGATTAGACCACCAAAGTCCTCAATAAGTCCGTTCGTGGATGGTGTGGTATTATGTCAAATACATAAATGATTATAACTCGTGAATGGTTTGAGGTATAAGTGTGATTTAAATTTTATATTACTCTACAAAGCAAATGCTTTCTTTTGATACCCTACATGAACACATTTGATCAACAAGACTCCACTTCATTATAGAAATCTTCCGGCAATTTCCTTAATTAGAGCCTAGAGGTCACCAAAGGTCAAATTGTAGGTGCCTCCATATCCAGTTTTGTTCAATTTCGTCCATGTATACCAAATTTCATGCTTTTATCGCAAAATGCACAATCCTTCTGCTATACTGCCTGACTATGAGTGGATCATTGCATTCTTTATATTTATCTTGATTTTCACTTCTCTACTCTATCTTTAATAACTGCAAGTCATAGCAACCACTGCTTGTTCTGCTACTGCAGCCAATAGATGCAAGATATGATGACTACTACTACTACTACTACATTATTCTTACATAAAGTAAATATAAACCATACATATATATATTCTGTTACTTCAGGCAGTGAACTGTCAGAAATGCTAGGATTAAACCGTTACCTAATCATTAGAACAGAAGACCATTGTTGAGTAGTCGTCTTGCACGAGGCTGAGGAAGGAAGGGAGAGAGAGAGAGAGAGAGAGAGTAAGAGGCACTGCATAGTGGTACTTTGCATTCTCATTGCTTTTGTAATCCATTCTGACAATAAATATGGCCGCATTTAATTAAGGAGATATAGGGGGGGGGGGGGGGAAACAAAACAAATTCATCCTTCCTAACTCGTAGGCGTGCGCGAACACACACACACGGGCAGATTCAGCCATTTTGCTACATCCTGATCGTTGTGTCTGCACAGAATGGAAATCCACGGCTTACAGATATGCTGCAAGATTTAAGAATGTGACCACCCAGCCCAGCATTGTCTCGCTGGAGGAGGCGGGAACCAACAGCAGATGTGAGAGCTGGCGGTCAAGTGTAGCGTCTTCCATGGAGTTCTTATTAGCTTGATGAGGAGGCCTTTCATTAGATTAGGCCATCTCAATGGCCGATACATGCACTGGCCTACATATTGTGTGTATATATGCAGCATCTGTAGTGTTCTAATGAAATTGTGCTAAGTGCTGTGTTGAGAGAGTGAGTAGATCTAGATGTGGTATTCAAGTAGACTTGCAGGCGGCACCTTTTGATTGACAATTATTATTTTGGCTGCGGGGATATTAAGCGGACGTGTGCTGAGTCACTTAGCTACAGTATTACTAACTCTCATAGATTGACTGGGTTCTCACTTGTACTAAATGTTAAAGGGGATCAAAACAATCAGAGACACTTTCTAGTCCTGCTCATAGTAAGCAGCCTAACTAAACCAATAACCACTCCATAGTAAACAACTTTTGAATGTAGAAGGAAGCTTCCTCTGTAAGGGGATTCTATCCAGGGATGTAGCTGCAGGCACTTGCACTACAACTTGGGTAACCACACACACACACACTGTAATTACCACTGTTTCCTGGTTGAGGGTGACAGGGTTCAGCATCCCATATGGCCTTGAGGACTGTCTATGAAACAACAACAGCAACAACAACAACAACAACAAACAATCTGTTGGCAATTCTGAGTAGCTTTCTGCTTTTGGTATCGGCTTCCTTCCGTATAAAACAACTTGTTCTTTTCGACAAAGTTCTCCCCCTTTTATTGGAAATAGGATGGAGCAGCTAAAAAATGAATCATCTCAATTGGTAAAAGCCACCATTGTCCCTTTGTTTGGCTGTTGTTTTTTTTTTTACTTTAATATTCAGCGGTTGGGGGCGGTGTTTTTTAGTGGCTTAACAAACCAGCTGAGTTAAATGCTTTAGGAGAACTCAAATTGAATTAGAGCCTCAATCTCATTCATTAGCACTTCTGTGGCATTTTCACGGGTTTAACCACTGACTCAAATCAACTTCAGGCTGCTCAATGGTTGCTGCGTGATTTCCTGAAGTCCATCAAGTGTGAGACAACGTGGCCATTATGGTGGCTTATGAGAACCCCTGGGATTTTGGTCATTGAGCACCTGAGGTGCTCCGGTGGCCAGAGGCTACAAACAAACGAATTGAAGTAAATGTAATTTATTATTGGAGTGTAATTTGTTATTGGAGTGTAATTTGTTATTGGAGATAATAGTGTTCTTGTATTACTGAATGCTTTGTAACAATGGGGGGAAATTGTCATGAATAATTATGAAGTCGCCAAGTTTCGATAAGGCCAATACAATGTCCTGAGGCTGCCAACGATGGCGGCAAACATTTTGAATAATTCTAAGGATTCTTTCACTAGTTCAATCCACAGACCTCCCACATACCGTGTCGTCCACTGTACTTTTCTGGCGCGGTCAGTAATTATAGCCGCACATATTGGGTTTGCAGGATGAGTGAGTGCCATTTTGTGGTGTTAGTGGGGACTTTCCTCTCAGATACATCAATTGCACGACTGCTTTGAAGTTTCTTCTCACTTGTAACCAACGTAAGATCACACAATTTCTTTCTTGTTCAGCAGACTTTGCATTGTTAAACTACAACTACTTTTTTTTTTTTTAGTGTTAGTTACATTAAGTGAAGCCCTGTCTTCGACTCAAACGGAAGTGTCGGTAAAGCATCCAATTACGCCCAGGTAGTAGATTGAAACACGGGCCAGGCTAGTTGTATGGGGCTGGGGAACGAGCCTACATTGAGTAGTAAGATCACTAGCTGGAGTCCCAGGATGTCCTATTTGGACTCTGACATACCACTTCCATATTGCATTTCCACCTTCCCATAATTAGTTCCCCATCCCCCCAAGCTGCTAAAATATATTGCACCACAGTAATATAACTAGTCATCTTAAATATATTTTTATTTATCTCTAAATGAGTAATAATAGAGGAGTGTGTGTGTGTGTGTGTGTGTATGTGTAAGTGTGAAGTGAGTCAACCCAAATTGAATAGATGCATGAAGTATATTCATATTTTCTATCATATTTATTCACTAAACCAAATATTTCAATGTAATTCATCAACAATCACTAGGGAATACCAGATTAACGATACCCTAGGTACCAGACATGGGGCAAAGTATTTTGAAAAGTATTTGGATACTTTTACGAGTACTTGTAAATTTGTATTGAGTGGGTACGAGAACAAATGTGTCAACTCATACAAGTTATGATTCATGAAACTAGTTACAAATACTTCAAAAGTACTTAAAAGTATTGGAATGGAAAGTGCTTAAATACTGTACAAGTATTTTTTTTACTATTTTACCAAATGAATCTGAGTATTTTGCGAGTACTTTATGACCTATACTAACTTAAGTGTGCTTAAGCACAAGTACCAAAGTACTTTGCCCCATATCTGCCAGGTACAATCCATGTTGCTATAGTAGCGAAATTTCTGTGCGGCACACAGGATCAAACGGGAGCTATCAACGAGCCATGTCATTCCATGGGTTGCTATATTGACTTGTCTTAATCGTGCCTGACACAGCAAACAAAATCCCTCACACATCTGTTGCCGTAGGCACTGGCAAAGTATATTTGGAGTCACAGAATGTGTGATGGCGGAATGTGTGGGAGTGGCAGAATGTGGGAGTGGCAGAATGTGCACAAAGACCACAATACATACACCTCAAGATCAGAAGCAAATAAAATGGTACATGTAAGGAACATACGTATTAAAGGTAACTACTGTAATACATAAAAATTTGATGTACCTCACTTTAACGGCTCTATGTATACAGAGAGAACCTAATGGCTATCAGATGATACACACACGACTTATGATGAATCACATGTGAACATTAATCTGAAACACACTATTATTTCTATGTGTGAAGGAAATTTTTTAAGGAAATCAGTATGAAAAAAAAACACTAAAATTTTTTCCCCTCCAATTGTTGTATGTAAGAATGAATAAATATATCGTATAGAACATAGACCAGGGTTAATTAATCCTGCCCTTTGTCTCACCAGCCAATATGCAATTAAAAGGAAGTACCTAAGATTGTACGTACGTGGATGGACTAGAACAATGACCGAGAGTCCAGGAATCCCAATGTCAATTAGTTAAACCCTCAGCTAGAATTTCTTTACTCACTATTGCAATGAAAAGAGTTCAAGAAACCAGTGGAGAGTTGAAGAGTTGTAAACAAGTCAACTCAAGAGCCCCTAGAACCCTTATCTGAAACAGGACAACCTCACTGGACCCCATGCTATGGGTTCTCTCTCTCTCTCAGATTTTACTGCTGATATTACAGAATGTAAACAACTCTTACAAAATAAATGTCTTTGTTATAAGGCACACAGTGTCAGGTTCAGATTAAAACATGTGACAAAAACTTTAATTTCATCTTTAGAGTTATAGTATTATCATCATTATTATTATTGTATTATCAATATCATTATTATCAACATCATCATTAACATTATTATTATTATTATTATTATTATTATTACTACTATTATCATTATTATTGTATCATCAATATCATTATTGTTAACATCACCATTAACATATTACTATTATTATCACAATTATCATCATTAACATAGTTATAATAATTATTGTTTCATATCTGGTCCACAGGAGAGTATGACTTGTGCTGAGTTAACCACGTGCTGTGAGCTGGGATAGGACTCCCTATCAGTGTGGGGCAACACCCTAACTCAATTGTGGCACCGCTTGGGGACATTCAGGCTCTACCGATGGTGTATATGTAACTGTGTGCATGTGCATATTAGGGCCTTTTACCTGGCTTTGCCCGCAGTTCAACGTGTAATTTAATCACACAGGATCAATTTGAACACAGTAATGAATTCAATTCTTTTTATGGAAACAAACAAACAAAATCACTCTCAAAATTAGATGTGGTGGTTCACATCTGCCATAAGTCAATAAGCTGCAAGTCAGTGGCTATTAGAGCAGTACCCACAAATGAGGAACTGGATCACTTATACATAATGTGTGTGTATATACATATTAAATACATTGGATAGCTTCCCATGAGTATTTCTGCATCATCTGTATCATGCAAGCGTTCAATATTTTCCCATTTGACCTGCATATTGAAAGGGCTGACACGCCCGTGCATAGTTCTATACAACTGAAGATGTTTCGAAGTATGGCGGAGTTATCTCTGAACGTTTACTGTCCTGGAAAATGTCCAATGTACAATAAACAATTTATTACACTCGTCCATACAATATGGGGATGACACTTCACTTTCACACTTGCATTTTCACTCGCCTTTGGCTCATGCAAATATACTTACATATTATGCTCTTGAAATATTTCCCCACATTGTAAGCTAACTTGTGATAAGTATTACATATTCAGGGTTATCTAGTAGGGAGGGGGGAGGGGGGATTTTCTTCTCGTAAACTCCCCACCATGTAAGTATATGTAAAATTTAATTATCTAGGCTGAAGTAATAATGATGATGATGATAATAATAATAATAAAAATAATAATAATAATGACGATAATATTATAGCAGCATCATCTGTTAGTCAATAATTTTATACTTATAGTTTAAATATAAACTTATTAGCTATGAAAACAGAGAATGCTGCTGTAGCAAACTTATAAGCTATGAAAACAGAAATACTTTAATTATAGCCATTTCTCTGGCAGCACACTCCACAGGAGAGTGTCTGACCTAACAGAGACTGAAACCAGCAGAGACCTCGAGAGCAGAACCGGTCAACTTCCTTCACCCGCGCGTGCTAATTAACTCTCGTTAAATCTCAAAATAGTCTTCTTTATCTTTCCATACATTTCATTTACATCTTGAGGCACATACAGAAAGGAATGCACAGGATTGTTTGCACCAGGAAAAGGTTTGCTAATTGGGGCATTAAACCGTGCTTTACTCATTACTGTATCGGCACCTTTCAACTTTATACCTGTTGACACAAAATAATCTGAAGCATCATCCGCACGCCATAGCAACACATAGGATATCAGGATGCACTTTACCTGCTTCATAAAAAGCACAAGAATGTACGCATGCAGTTATAGTTATTATGTAACAGATAGTAGGGGGGGGGGGAGAAGAAAATAATAAGAGTTGAAAGAAAATATTAACCTACAACTGCTCTCCATATGCTTGAGGTTTTGGTGTGGAAGAATGCCCAGCTATTAATTACAACTAATGGGGATTTACTAACTCCCTCTTGACTTCTGAAACGTGTCTTCTAACACTTCTACTAACAAGTGCTAATAGTTACAATAGCAAACAAATAAGTAAACAAGGGAACTTGCACAAACAGTGCCATAGCAATTCTCTGAAACTTGCACAAACAAGGAAGTTGTGTCATTTTACAAATAAAATGTGAGAAACTCTCACTTCAAACTCGTTCGTATTCTAGAGAAGCCACCCAAACCCATCCTACTCATGCTTCCTCAAAATGGAGCACAACAAGTAGCCTTCTTCCCTTATCTGGTGCAGCAAGTTCAGTGGGAGAAGACCCCGTCAGCTACACTGCCTGCCTTCTTTGCAAAAAACAGGCACACAGAGGCCATGCATGAGCAACAGTGGAGGTGTGTGTGACAAAAATAGTACACTCCTTCAAAGAATAGGGGAGTGTTTTTGCTGTTAGTTGTTGTCCTATTCTTTACTGCCCTGATTTACAAATATATTGATATTTACCTTGGAAGCCATTTTTAAGTTAGAAAGCAAACTTGATGCATTGTTAAATTCACTAGTAATGAATGTTTGTAGTGGAACTCATAGAGCAGATTTAACCCTTGCACTAGTTATATGTACTTCCTCGTGAACTGACCAACTTTCTTGAAAATACAAAAAAAATATGTTGCTGCTTTAGTCCATAATATCCATGCTTTTTTTAATCAAAATAGAATTCTTTTTATAATGACACCAAGTTTGTTGCCAAGTTATAAACAACAAATAATTAATCACTTATTGTTAGTCATTGTTTTTCTTAACTTCAAGTAAACGTTAATTATTTCTGATAAATCTGGCAATAATGCCAATCCAGGGTTTCATACAGGGGGTGGGACTGGAATTTCCCCCCCCCCCCCCAAGAAATCTGAATTTTTAATTATAATTATAAATGGTAACTCAAAGCAAATTTCTTTTATTATTATTAAAAAAAAAAAATTAAATCAAAGCACAACTCTTCCATTTTTCTGTTTGAAAATCTCTAGAATTTCATCAAGTTTACAGCTGCAAGCAGCTCAGGACCCTCAATGGCAATTCTCATGAGCTGACCAAGGGCTTGGTCAGTGATACTGTTGCATATACGGGTTTTAATGAGCTTCATATGGCTGGAAGATCTTTCAACTGAAACTGCCCTAGATAGGAATAAAAAAGTCCCCCCCCCCCAGAAAAAAATCCTGTATGAAGGCCTGCAACCATCCACTGACCAGAGTCTGTAAGTGATTGGTCCCTGGTTGTCATAGAAGAGTGGAGCAACTCATACATTTCTGTAGACCTTTTGAAAGAATATAAAACAATTGTCTTGTTTTGTCTTCTGTTGTATGATGGCAAATATGAAGTCGAGAGAAAGATGTTTTACATAATTAGTCATTTCATCCCTTCTCTGACAGGCCAGTGGCAATATTGATGTACATAATAAGACTTAATAGCCATTCATTAAGACTGGGTGATTTTATCTTTCAATCATCACATGTAACCAGTGTGAATAGACTCCTCTTTTGCTAAGATCAAAGCATAATTGTGGGGCCAAATCATAACAGAAGCCAATGAAAAGAACGCAATAAAAGTAAAGTAAACCAAATCCCAGACATGCAGTCACTTCCACCATAATGGCCACCAATGAGATGAGATTTCATTGCTGTAGGAGCATTCCAATTATACTGGTAGCAGTAGCACGACCACAAACTCTCTCTCTCTCACACACACTCACACACACACACTTAATAGCTGCCCCCTCTCCCCAATGCATTGAAATATAGCCACAACTGATTTTAGTCACTTCCCTAACCCCATCAACGTAGTACGCTAGCTTAACATCTAGACTAGTGCTATTACAATTTTGCAAGCTTCATCTCTTCTCCAACCAATACGTTACTTGCACCCTGACAATGAACAGACTAATGAGCCAAGAAACCCCCAGCACAACACAACCGGAGACAACAACAAAAAAACAACAACCGGACACAACAACAAACACACAAAGAACTTCAATTCCACTAAAGAATCCTTGCATCACAAAGCTAACTCTCTTCTGCTGCAAGAAAAGAACAAACAAAAGACCTATTCCACAAGGAAAGGTGGAAGGATTTGTTGAACACCTACCACAGCATGAACTAGTGGGAGGACAGCCTTTGAAGAATCTTGTGAACTACCTCCCAACTTGACATTTGCTTCGTGCCTACGCTTCCAGGAACAAATGAACTCCTTTTGAACTCAAAACTTTCCACTCCTTTTGAAGCCATCACATACAGGCTGTGGATGTTTGAGCCAATGGGCCAAGGACTAATTTCGCTTTAGGCAACACTTAACCTCAAGGAATACCACAATTAATTGTTGCTACATATGAGGCAGCACAAGGTTACATATTGCTTCCTTCAATCAAGCAAAAAGCTCATTCTATCACAATAAGCATTTACACAAGTACCTTACTTCAGACACTCACTTGTTTTTGAATCCATGTTTTGGAACTCGAAGATAAAATGGAGTCTGTCCCCCTTCAAAGCCTACACGTATGGCACCTGGGTTTCTTTGTCCTTGGCCTTTGTGGCCTTTTCCACAAGTCTTACCCCTTCTGCAACCAGGTCCTCTGCCAATACGAAGAGCCTGAATGTAAAGTTGGCATTATTCTTTTAACAAGCCATAGAATGAAAATTCATTATTCAATCATTTCCTTACCCTATTGTATTGCCATGCAACACTATAGCATACTAACCCTCTTTTTAGCTCCAGGTAAATCTTGTATGTTGTTCATCTTCACTCTGGGCATTTTTGCTATGTCTAGGCCCTTTCTTATCCATGTTAATGTGGGGGAAGACATTATACTCCCTCAGCACCCGGAACACGTGGGTACGGGTCGACCTTGGCTGTGAAAACGGTTGCTGAATCCGTTTTTTTTAAACCGGAAATTTCTCGGTGCTAATTTCATTCATAGGTTCTCCCCCCCCGCGGGCTAATTAAACGGGCACTATTATTTTGCAGCGAGAGAGCGCTGCCCAATCAGCTTTCAATACACAGCCGCTCGCTGTAGCAACGGGAAGGTTGTTTTTCTCTGCGTTACGGGCATTTGTGTGTATGTAAGCAGTACATAGCTACCAGCTATATAGGTGAAGAAATATAGTTCCTCGCGGTTGTGAAACTTCGGATAAAGCTAAAGAATTGGCGAAGTAGCTCTTAAGTAGAAAAAGGATAACATATGGAATAGTGAGAAGTGCTGAGAATAGTTTACTATTGTGTCGTCAATTATCAGTTGTCAACACAAATCTCATTCGTTCGTTGTTGCAAGCCAAGAACAAGTACTGAACAAGGATGGCTACCCTGCAGGAAAGTATCAGAAGTACTCATCAAATCGCACCACGAGACTCTCCTGGTAGCACTTCTTCTGTTGGCAGTGCAAAATCTCCCAGTCAGCTCTCTACTGCTCACTTGGCTGGTTCACCTCTTGCACAGAGAAAGAGAGTGCATCCAAACTACTTGGACATAGATGGAGTACCTCCTCCTAACAAGAAAATACACTTCTCCAGTGTAAGATAATTTCTTCATTATTTATAAGTACAAAAATATAAGCAGTAGCACTTGTTATGTTTGTGTCACATTTGAAGACCCTGGAACCCATTTCTTTTAACAACTATAGTGGTAATATAGTAATATTTTGGTTGTTGTCCTGCTTTCTTGTGCACTGATCAGTATTCTAGGGTTTGTTTATTTGCAATAGTAGCCTCCTTGCTAAAATTTGTAAATCTTAGTTGACTTGTTGTAAACTAAACATTGCTAACTGCCAAATTCAATTAACAGAAAATAATGCGAATTTGATGAGGCGGTCATTAAGAGGCTGTCATCCCAGTTTTATTGGAATCCCTGGTCCCTTGATAATAATGTGGGTATTTATATAGAATTGTATACTGGTCAATGGTGGATGGCACAGTGTAGGTCATACATATTATATAAGGTTGCATATATTTTTTTGTTAAGATATATAATATATGAAATTGGAACTAGGCTTAGGCAACTATGGAATGGAGTCCAGGATTAAATGTCTGCATGATTAGCTACGTGTGGGCCTAATATAGAAGTCACTTCACACAGGCACTCCATCTTGCCTCTGGCTTTCCTTTGGTGGGAACTAATTACAAAAGAATGCTAAATGGTTGTTGTAAGTACAGTCCAAGTATTGCTTTGATCTCTGGCAGCTGTATAAATGAAGGTACTCTGTTTGGAGTGTTCCTAGGGACATGTAAACCCCATCAGCTGCAAGATAGAGTGTATGTAGGTGGCTGCATTCCAGCAGTTACTATGCTCAATAGACCATGCTTGCCTGCAGCTGGAGGCTCTAATTAGGTGTGGGTGTTGGTTGCTCCCTTTAGTTCTTGGAAACTAAAGACAATTTACCTTTTTTTAGTAACAAGGTTTCAGGCCTCTTGTATATTTTCCTTTTGATTTACAGAAAGAGGAGAAAGACATGCTATACATGAAGTTAGCAGAGGAAAAGCGAGCTCCATTCTATCTGAGCCCACAGCCTGTCTTTGTACCAAAGATCACCAGTTTGTATTCCATTTTGCAACAGCAACAGCCACAGCAGCAACAGCAGGCTCACCACATACCCCACCACCTGTCCAGCCCTCCACGCCCTCAGGTCCTTCCTAGCAATTTCATCCTCTCCCCTTCAACCCCGCTGGACTTGTCCAGGGTAAGACTCGGCAGTGGCACAACTGGGATTCCCACCCCTAACTCCCTGGCCAACTCTCCTGGCAGTGCAGGCGGCAGCTCTCTGGTGGGAAACATGTCCGGTATCAGCGGCCTGCCCACTCCTGGGGGTAGCAGCGTCGGAACTCCCTCCCAGCCTCCGTACTCGTCACAACTTTATCCCACATCACTCCTTAAGTTTCCCTTCTCTCCGCCTACTCCTTCTAGCTTTGGACTTCTCTCTCCATGGCACATGAGTAACCGCAGCTTGAGCATCAGTAGCTCTGTTCCCACGCCTGGCCCAGCCTCTGTGGGAGACGAGGCTAGTATTGATCCTGCTGGTATGCTCCAGTGCCTGGCAGGTGTTAGCTCTGCTAGCGACATCCCTACAACTGCTTCGTCATCTGCGTCTAAGCTTTTGGCAAGTCGGGAATCAGAGGATGTTCGTTCTCCAGGCTCTATCAGTCACACAACTAAGGAGTCGATGCCGTCAGCTACATCAAGCTCCATTGCAACGGCGACATCACAGTCGGTAATCGTGGCAGGCCCTGGAAACTGGGCAACAAGCTCTGTATCAATTCCATCTGCTAGTCTTTACCAAAACACTCAAGCACACCTCAAAAGTCTTCAGGCATACACCAACCTTGCATCCATTCGGTCTCCCCTTGGCCTTCCTCCGTATTCCCCAGGTACTCACCTCTACTCTCCCTATCCTGGCTCCGTATCGTCCTGTCCTTCTGTCAGCTCATCAAGTGGTTGCTCCAGCGCCAGTGAGAGTCAGGACAGCCAGATGATAAACGGTTCGCTTCCTAAAGGTTACATCTTGTCCGAGTATCATGTAGGCCCACACAAAATGATCAGCGAGAAATTAGGTGGGGATGAAGAGAGCGAAGGAACCACCAACTCTGGGAGAAACACGCCCATCGAGTTGACCGGCGAAGACAGTGGAGCTACGGTAATCATGGCGAGTAAGTGAAACTAATTACTTGGTTCTGCTGCAGTGTGTGTAATATATTGATCTGTATGATATATACAATTTCATAGCACTTTAGAGTCCATAAATGAATATTTCTGTAATCATAATTTTTCAAATGGTTTGTTCACTGTGACCGATTGCTATATCTAGGTGATGTTGCACGCAAACTGAGTTCGGGTCAGTACCATCAAAGAACTGCAGAGGGTCAAGCCACAAGGCCAAGTTTTCCAGGAGACAGTTCTGGGTTGCAAAGAAACAGCACGTCTCAGTCTAATGGGAAGAAAAGAAAATGTTCTAAGCAGTCTGGTACACGGTCGGGATCCCCTTACCCATTTTCAGTGGAATCAATGGGATCTTCATCTTCACCTGTTAATTCTCAAGTAAGTATAGTTGATTAACACTGAATGCCAGAATGCTTCTATAAAAGACACTGTACCGGTAAGCTTGCCTTTGATCCTATGGCCTTGAACTCCTCTGTATGGTATGCGTGCATGTGTTGGGACCCCCTAAGGAGGTCCCTGAGGCTTGAGGTGGAGATACAGAAAGCCCACTGGGTGTGTCAGCATTTTACTGAGGTGGGGACAAACAAGAAATTTGTGTACAACCACAAGCCTTGCCTTCTTTTTTTTTTCCCCTTCACTTCAAATTATGGCTGCGCACCTTGGTCCTTTCCCCTCCCTTGTTTGGTTATAAAGCTGGCTTGAGGAATTCAAAACATACCACCCAGGAGTGATCTATCGGCTCAACAGTCCCGTTTTGCTGTCCCAAGTAAACTGTGTCTCATTCCATGGAGGCTGTTTTCTCTCACACAATCCTTCCAAGATGTGTTTTTGCCGTAGCAGCGATTTCATCTCTTTCTTCTTCTTTTTTTTTCTTTCTTTCTTTAAGGGCAAACCTTTCACTTTTAAGTCAGAATTGTGTTGTTTATTCAGTGGACCCTGGCTGTAGCAACGGCTTGCTTTAACCCTGCGATAGCTTCAGTTTTACTGGATGGTTGGAATTTTTCTTTTTCTGTGTGTGTGTGCATGTGCATTGTATTGTGCTTGTGATGGCTTAGCATTTGTAATAATGTTATTGTGAGTGAAGATTTTGGAATGAAGATATTAAACAGTGCCAGTGTCCCCCTGCATGTGTGAGCTTCAGTTGCTTTCTCATCAGAATTTCTCCAGTTACCTCGGCTTATTAGACGTGTGATTTGTTTTTGCAGCAGACACTCTATCTCCATTTAAAAATGGCATCTAATTGATTATAGCATTCCTTGTTGCTAGCTAGAATGAGCCAGCGACAAGATCAAAGCATTTCAAGGGTATGTTGCTCCAAGGTGGCTTATTACTGATAATTGGATCCGAACTGTTAATTCATCAACCCTATTATGCCCTTCAGTATTTTGCAGTCTTGCCAAGCATTTTTTTAATCAGTGGGTCAGGACCTCAGGCTACAAAGGGTTTGAAAATATGGACTCTTGTTGTTTTTTTATATTAAAATTGCTGCTCTTTTATGCGTTACTTTTTGAGTATTTAGTTAGTGTTACATCTACATGCATGCTACATGTACATTTACATGCAAGTTTTAAGAGTGTTTCTATGTTGTGGGGATATTATATTTCTCAATTACAGCTGTTTTTAAACTAGCCTTGCATCTGGTGCGATAAAATTATAATTATAAGATAGTCAGAACCATACAAACACACAGCGTGTAACTATGGAATCTGCAACCACATTGTGGCTGAGCTGGGTTCAAGCCAATTAATCTATTTTATGACTTTAAAATGCTAACACCCTTTATTATTATTTTATTAATTTTTGCTAAATATCCAAGGGAGTACCCAAGTACATATTATATTGTTTGAAGGCTAGGGTCTTCCATGCAGTTACCTTTTGTCCTGGAGGCATCAAGTGTTTTCACAATAGGATGGTTTAAAGTACTTAAGTACCTTTTATATTTTTGTAGTTCCTCTATGCAGTTAGTTACCTCCAGGTCAGTGGATATTCTTTTGTCCTGAAGGCATGGAGTGTTTTCACAATAGGATGGTTTAAAGCTTATGAGGCATACTTAAGTACATTGTTAGTTTAGAGCAGCTTCTGATGTGGGTAAATTGGGGAGGCCCTGGAGCAGGTCCTTTTGTGCTCAATTTATTCAATTACATGAATAGTTACAAGCCACAGTTATTTTAAGTGTCCAACTAGCTCACTAAAATGGAGTTCTGCTCACAATGAAGTGTGTATTGGTATATAGCACTAGTTTGATAACCTTACGGTTTGTGCACACACACACACACACACACACACACACATTCCCTACTTGTTGAACTTCATCTCTATGCTGTTCTTTTCTTTTTTCTTTTTTGTAGCAGCCTTACAATGGATCCGGTTGCCACCTGTTAGACAGACCGAGTTCTGGTGTCTCCAGTATGTCATCCAGCGTGTCCAGTAGAGGTAAGAAATACATGCACCCTATTAATTATGAAGGGCCATTAGTTAAAGTGGTAGTATTTAATTATTCTCGTTCGCTAGTCATAAATAATTATATGGACAAATGAATTGAAATAGTTTAGCCGCACTAGACTTCTAAAATTTTATACCAGTATAGTACTCCTAAAGATTCAGCAATACACACATGATTGTTGGCTGAAAAATCGTGCTTAATATTAACATTGTATTCATGATCAAAAATTAAATTAGGGTTTTTGATTTTACGAGGTAGAGAATAGAAAAGATAGTATATTTCTGAGAATAATATTTGTGATGCCCACTCTAAGGTTATGAGCTGTTGTTGCACTGGTAATACCCTGGGGGACATGATGCATCCCAGTGTACACTCAGAGGAAGCTTAAAGATGGACTATTGGCCAATCAGGTAGTTCTTCAGACATTCATGTTTTGCTCTTCAAAGCAAGAGGCTACAACAAAATTTTTTGTAGCATCTCTTTTAGCGGATGGATGCTCCAACGGCTGACGGGTCTTTTTGTTTATGTTGAGACAAGCAACACGACTAGAATCTATAAGCCTTAGAGCTCTTTGACTTCTGGCTTCCAGCAATGTTTTCTTAAAGAAGTGTTTATGCACGGAGTAGTCCTCCCCCCCAATAAAAACCACCATAACGGAATTTAAAAACTAGTGAAATCACCAACATGTTTTGTTTTTGCGTGCTTGTGTACATTTTTTTCATTGTTTTTTTTCTTCTTTTCAAAGCAACAGTCAGTAGCATTGTTTGTCTTTCATAATGGCATGTGTATTCCTTAGTCAGTCTTTATCACATATTGTATATAGTGGTGTACAAGGTTAGCGTCAGCAAATAGCAGCAACAACAGTAGCAACAGTTACATTTGGCTTTTATTTCTCCTTTCCTTCTGTTGTTTTATTATTATTATTATTATAATAGAGTCAACTCCCGAGCCAGAAGATCTCAAGCATGACCCTCTCCTTGCTCAAGGGTCTGACGTGTTCTGTCTCGTTCCTGGTCGACTGTCGCTCCTCAGCTCCACACAGAAGTACAAAGTGATGGTGGATGAAGTCAGACGCAGACTGTCCCATCCAGAGTGCCTAAATGCATCAGTACTTGGTGGAATCCTCAGAAGGTAGGTTTGGAAATATATCATTTTGCTAAAATTATAAAATCACAAATAATTATATAATGTCAATGGATGAGTTAGCACAACCCAAAATGGCTTGCATCCTTCCCTGCTGCACTGCCTCTGATAACCTCTGAACCTCTGAAAAAGGTTATTATTTAGTGATCTTACTGTGGTGCTGTTTTGGTTGTTTTGTGTAATCAATCTTGCCTGCCCCTGCCAACTGCTTGAGGGTTTTTGTTAACATAATCTGGGTTCAGGTGACAGCACCATCAAAGGTATGGAACCTTGCTTGTGGCTATGGACTGCTTTTTGCCTGCTGGAACCCAATGCCTCAGAGGGAGGTTGAGGTTATGCCCAATTGAATACAATGCACAATGTGTAATGTAAAGATTTCTACAAATACAATATAAGGAAAATATTATAGTGAGGCAATTGATCCATTGGTGTTAGGGGAGACACCTTTTTTGATAAATTGAAATTGTTTTTGTAGTGTATCACCCTTTTGCAGTAGAGTAAAGGAATCCAATTTCTCAGTGTTTTCACTGCTTACATAACTGTTCTATTCAAATGCTTTAAATGACTCTCTGCAGGGCAAAATCAAAGAACGGTGGGACTGTTCTCCGTCAAAAGCTGCACGAAATCGGAGTGACCCTCCCACCAGGCAGAAGAAAGCAAACAGAACTGTCACTTCTGACCTCATTGGTTGAAAGTAAGTTTTTGTTGTGTTCAGTCTTGTCCGTGCATTTGTTGGGGTAGGACCATGTAGTATTTTTAGCTAAGTTTGAAAATAACGAAAAATAATAATCTCCCGTCAACCCTGGTTAAAACTCTCACCTGTTTTGTTATTGTATGTAAACTTTAACTACACCTGATGTCAGTCCCTTACTCACTTCATGCCAAAGAAAGGGCACATTATGCCAAGTATCTTAATAATTCCATTGTTGTGGCTAATTCTCTGACACTACTTCTAAAAGACTCAGATCTATGCCACTTAGTAAGGGTATTATAATGTCGTGCGCTTTTTTTTCTTTCATATTTATCTTATATTAGGTGAGGCGCTTCATTTGGCCAGTGATTTTAATCGGCTTTGTGGGAACTTCTTCCCCCATACTGAGTTGGCTCAGATCATAGCAAGACAGCACACGGCAACACCAGAGGCTCAGCACAGAATATCTATGGTCAAGGCAACACAGTGAGTACTCGCTTGTAGTGCTACGATTAAACCATTACATAATTCTATTATTATAATTGATAAGCAAGTTAAGAGTATATACACCCATGCATTTAAGTTACGATTATGTGATAACTATTCTAGTTACACAGTTGGGATTATTTTAGTGCACATTTGCTTTACTTCTATTACTATTGATCTGCTTCCACCACTTGAGCTACTGCATCCTATTTTAACTATAGCCAAATTATTTCATTGTTGAATTAACACAATAAGACTAGAGTCTCTATCCATATGTTTGATGAGTTGTGTACTCCTCCAGGCTCATCGTGTCTGAACTTCAAGATATGATAGACAACGCTGGAGGGCCCAGCAACATCAGACCCAACGACCCCAACAACCACTATCCTGGCCTCACCAACTTCAGCCTCCTCACGCACGGCTTCGGCAACCCCGTGGTTAACAGCAGCCTGGGAGTGCTGCAGACCTACCTCCAAGAACTCCTGGCCTATTACGAGGGAAGGAAACCCATCAGCGTCCCCGAGAGAAGGTATTCTACAGCGTACGGGGAGAAGCCTGCAAACTGTGGAGGTGGATCTGGAATGGGCCCAGAGTCTGTCCCGATGCCACACCAGAATTTGTCCATGTACAACGCTGGAATGATGCCGAGTGGAAGTCACCAGTACCCACTGCTCTACGCCACCCGACATTATCCTAATAACGGAGAAGGGGACACCAGAAACCCGAGGCACTCTGAAGCTAGGGGGGAGTCTGTGATTGAAAATGGAGACAGTGATGTGATGGTTGAAGTTACACTCAAAGAAGAACCTGTAGACTAACAAACTAAAAACTCTCCTTCTTTCCTTTCCTCTTCTCTTTCCCTCTCATGTTCAGAGTCAGACGTTACATATCAACTGCAGCACCAATTCCCTCCCCCACAGTTTAAAATACATCCTTATGTGTCACTCTTTCTTCGCCACTTCAGCAGTCATCCTAACCTTGTCTCATCTTTACTCGTGATCAATACCACTTCATCTTGTACTGTAAATACTATGTGAGATGTGTACTCTAATGATATTATCTCTTGCATCCTACTCGGTATTTGTGATTTGTTGACTTGTCTCATTTTGTGTTCCTCTTTATCCTCAATACAAGGAGCAACAATTAGTGAATGATGAAATTCTAACGGTATGGTTGCATGATATAGTGTCCATATCGAAATATACCTCTGAAGCAAAACACAAAGTAATACATACAAAAGTGATTAAAAAGAAAATTATTGAATGAACTCAGTGGACTGATTGTAATGGTTCTGTAAGTTTCTTTGCAATATGCCTCGCCAGAAGGCCAATGTCGTGCTGCAATGCAAATAAAAAGGCATGTAAAATAATTGTACTAATTTGTAAATATGTCAATCTTACCTCATTAGCCAAGCCATTCTCAACCAGGTCTTGAGCAAGACTATTGGGTTCATCTCCTGGAATTAGATCGACAAGGGTGAACTGATTTAAACTTAATCCAACAGTATAAAACAATAGGTGAATTAAAACAAAGGTAAAGAAGTTAAGTGAAACCTTCTCCCCCTCAAACTTACCTTCTTTCAGTTCACTAATTAATTCTCTGTCCATCTTATCCTCAAAAGTGAGTTTCAGCTGAAGCTCTTGAGAATCTCTTGTCCCTTTTCTTATATCACATGTGATGTGCTGAATCTTTGAGGGAAATGATTGCACTAACGTCACAAGATTTCCACTAACACAAACTATAAACTAACCCGCCTCGCTTCCTTGTCAAATGTGGAGGAATTTCTCTCGCTGGAAGATTGACTCGAAGGAGCCACAGTCCTGTTAAAATGTTTCAGTAAGACTACTTAAATCCACTAACTAAGCACTGACTGCCATTTTTGCACTTACTTTAGAAGAAATAAATAGGTAGGGTACGTGTGTGTATTGTATGCGTGCATGTGCGAGTTTGTGCGTGTATGTCTGTGTGTGTGTGTGTGTGTGTGTGTGTGTGCGAGAGGAAGGAAGAAAGGAAAAGTTATAAAAAGAACCACTTCAGTAGAGCTGATGGAATCCCCACTTCCTTCCTTACTTCTTACCTCAGAGTTGCATCATCTTTCTTCTGAGGGCTGTGCACAGCGAGAGGTTTTGAGTCACTATAGTTCGGCACATCCAGCATGATCTCGTCAAACAACTTGTCCACATCTAAATTGGGAGCCTGATTCGCCCTGAATGGCAAGGATGTATAAATACACACGCACATAAATTGCATCCAAAGAAAGAAAATAAAAACTTGCCATCAAACACATAATTATGCCCATTTAACAATTTTTTAAGACCTGTGTAGGGTCCACTAAGGTCAAAACTATACATGTATATGCCACTGGCTTAAATTTGTATACCCACATTTTGCTATAATAACAACAACAAAAATAATAATAATACATGAATCACTTATTACAAGTCCAATAAAATAACCCCCTTATATTATTTTGACTGGATTGATGACGCAGTAAGAAAGCTCAGACATGCACTAATCAGTAGATGCAAAGCAAGCAATTCATGCAACCATGATGTAGGATAGGACAACACAAGTCACTGAGCAAGTGAGATAATAACAGTCTATGGAAAGGCTACCATTAGCCTAAAAACACCAGCACTACTAAGGCATGTTGATTTATCTATACAAAGATGACAAGACAAGCGGTTGTTGACTAGTTCACACAAAACACATGCAGAACGCTTGATCAAAACAAGTGCAGATTAACGAGCTAGCAATGCTCAGCAGAAATACATCTATAACATGCTACCAGCAGCAGCAGCAGTTTGCTTCACAAATCCAGGAATACAATCCTCTCTATTCCTTTTCCACTTGGAAGTGTGCCTGATATGCATATGTGTCACTTGTAAACAACTCAGGCTGCTCCACTATGCACGTTTCGCAATACTCAATTGGTTAGAAACAATTCACTAAGAAAAAGAGTGGGTAGAAAAGGTTGACTATGGCTGGCATGAACAAAGCACAACAGTTACGCTGAGTGTGCTCGATTCCTACTGCAGGATTCCCCTCCACTTCATGAAACCATCTTGATAGTTTCTACAGTCATAGCAATTACCAATACAATGAAGCACTAAAGGTGCGAACCCTCAGTGCTGTTAAACACTACCTAGCTATTACAATTTTATAATCTCCTTCCAAAAGAACAAGCAATCTGTTAGCTATTTTAATGAGGCATCAAAATAGCTGGACCAATGAAAATGGTACATGGAAACGCTGTCTTCATAAGAGAAGAAGCTAAACTACTCACCGTTGGCTGCAAGAAATAATTTGCTCACGTGATTATGACGTGACGCTAGGGGGAGTTGCCCATAAAAGCTGGTACCTACGCAGAGTTGATAGCTTCGCGTTTTCTCAACGATTAGCCCGAAATTTAAAAAAGTAGCACAATAAAAGGTCTTACATCTTCGTCCTGCATAAGTTTATACCTAAATCAACTGTTAATTGTCAGTAATCTCCAAAATCAGAGCGTGACAGACAGACAGACAGACAAACAGACAGGACGACTACTATAACCCTCTCGCGCATGCATGCTGAGGGTTAACTACAGGAGTGAGAAATTATGAAAGACAAAACTCATTTACAAGACTTCATTTCATTTACCTCTGCTAGAGCAACTGAATAAACTACACAGTGTCCTGCCCACTACCCACTACCTATAATTACCATCAACACCATCACAATCATGTCTCATACCTGAACGCCTGCATTTCCTTCTTGGTTTTCACCTCTGCCAGTGTTACATCCGAGTCATTGAACTCGGATCGAGAAGAGACCAGCTCCTCTATTGTCTCCTGGGTAACGACTCGATTGAGAGCCAGTGCACTCAGCACAGTCAGTGAGAACACCTGCACAAACAACATCCACTCCCATCAATGATTTAGTCATTCTCGGCTGTCAAAACATAAGTGTTAAGCTTTAATTATACATATTATACTGGCTGTTAAAAACTGAGAAAAGCTGCTATTATCAACATTCATTCCCACCAATAAATCAGATGATTAGGGCTGAGCTGTACTGAGGTCCATTGCTTTTTAAAATTTCTAAAAAAATTTTTTTTCCCCCCTAGCTAATGTTCTATCTCTCAGAATGGAGGAGGATGAAAACTTCACCTATCTTAATGTAATTTTGTGACGGTATTATACTCGGAATGTCTGTGTTCTTGCTGGCCTGTTTACTTGTGTCATTGAATTAATCTCTTGCCTGTAGTAACTGCTCATCAGGTCATCAACTTTAGGCATGCTTCACTCTTTGAAGTGGATACGAGCCTTCCACAATCAATTCTACTGTAATCCAGTAGGTACATGCCTCAGAACGGCTGCTGCTGATGCTACTACTACTACTACTACTACTACTACTACTACTACTACTACTACTACTACTGGTGACATCAGTTATGATAGGAGTAATCTAGCTAAGAAATGGAGGAATTTATGTGTACAGGTAGTCAGCACTAAAAGATAAATTACTAATAATTTCGACTATATGAATTGAATTTTTTTTGTTAGTTTATTTATTATTATTATTATTTATTTATTTTGGTATTAAAAGAATTAAGGAAATCCATGAAATATTAGGCAGGATTCCTTGTTAGGCTGAGTCTGGAGCAGAGCCTGCCTAGCCTCCAAACACCCCTCCCACTTCATCATCAAAGGTCACTCTCCCCCACTCGGCATACTAAACTGACCTCTTGCAAGACTTTGCTCTTGATAAGATCTGCAGCTGTTCTCCTCTGCAAAGGATCTTCCATAAGACAGGAAGAGATGAATTCTTTACGGCTCATTGTCAACCCTTGCATAGCACGCTTAATGGAATCATTGTTCACCCTATGCCCGTCTCCGTTGCCCAAGAGGTCAAGATTCAACATCTGGGAGGAAGAGGAGAAGAAAAAAAAGAAATATAAAAAAAAAAAGAAAAAAAAAAAGAAAAAAAAGGAGAGAGATTAGAACAAATTCCTTACTTCTATGCCTTTCCAACTAATCCACAACCCACGCCATTCCTACAACTACCTCCATAACTACCCAGCAAACGGATGGCAAGTCTTGTTCAATTAGCCTATGATATCCCTGTGCCATCCATCCCACTACATATCACAAACCCCAGCAGGCAGGCAGGCAGGCAGGCAGGCCTCCACACAGCCAAGCAACACACCAGGTGGCACAGTTGGGACTGCACATGCACACTGCTGGCTGTTATACCATGCTTGCTGCACATCACACATAATTAGGTTTGCTTAAATAATAGCTAATTAGAGGCTGCAACCACTTGCCCAGAAGTTCAGAAGTGACCACTACTGAGTGACTCTTTACCAAGTTCAAAGTCACTGCCAGCTTTTGGAGGACAATTATATCTATGGAAACTAAACACATTTTTTTTTCCGTGGTGGTGTGAATGTGTACTGCAGAACAATCAAGAGGGCACAAATTCCAGCCACATCTGGCCATATATTGTTGACCACTTGTAATGTATTAGAGGGAATTATTTCTCTGTTAGCTACCCATGGTGTACCTTAAATCTCACCCTCCCCACCCACCTGCTTCCCCTGTATACAGTGTACTACATGTGCTACGAGAGAAATGTTCAAACTCTTCCACCATCAGTGGTGCACATGATGATTGCATAAGACTCTAAGCTTCTGTGTAAAGAGCTAAAGTTCTCGTTGTGTAAAATGTCACCATCTAGAAACCATTTGAAGGCAAAAAAGCTAATAGGTAGTTTGGGGTTGGGGAAAAAGGGGCAAAATTAATTTTTTTAAAAGGCCGAAATTTTTTTTTGTATCGATTACTAACTGCTATACCTAATAGTACAGCGTGTAAATAGCCCATTCAAAAATGTATGGGGAAAATCGCTGTTCAATTGAAATCACATGGGGAAAGTGAAATATCACGTAACTAAGTGAAATAGCACGGAAACTAAGTGAAATACTACGGTAGCTAAGTGAAATAGTACGGGTAAGTGCACATGCGTGCAGCTCCAGCCTTGGAAACATACAGTTCAAGCAGTTTCATGTTGGAGTCTATGTCATTCTTTTGCGCAGAAGTTCTACCCATATTAGACAGAATTTTTTCAACGATTAGGAGGAGCCATAGGCTGAAACGAAGTTCCAGAAGAAGCTAATCCTGGAACACAGAGATAGTGAGTGAACGATACAGTGTAGCTACAGTGCAAATAAAAGCTGGCCTACTATTAGTGAGTGATAGCACGAGTAACCTGTGCTATTAGGGATCAATAACACTCGTAAAGCAATTGAAATAGCACAAGGCGAAACCGAGTGCTATATCAATCGTGTTACTCGCACTATTAATCCTGAATAGCACGGTTACCTGCACACAAACATATAATTTTTTTGTATCGATTACTAATTGCTATACCAAACAGACCTGTGCAGACTTGGGAGACTGTGAGTGGTTTTTCATAACAATCTAACTGATCAAAGAGGACCCTTGTAGGGAGGTATTGTGATTCCATTTATAACTTACCTCTAAAGCACATATCCCAAAGGCGTATATATCAGACGATGTTCTCACTCCACTGTCTGAGGCAAATTCTGGTGCAGCATAATGAAGTATTTTAGGCTCTTGACCCTCTGTCTTAGTTTTGACATGTTCATGAATGGCGTCAGGAGACACTACAACAAAACAACAACCCTCATCCATATGCATAGCCAGTGTCAAGTGGGGGATAACTCTGCTATAGGACAGGGCTATCAAAAAAAAAAAGAAAGCAATATAGTGTATTGCCTATGAGACCGCTGGGATGTCACCACTCCCACCAAATAAAAGTTACTTGAGAGCAAGCACAGCAAAACGATACTCTATCAGGGGCACTAATTCGAGCGTGTGTGTGTGTGTGTGTGTGTGTATATATATATATATACACATAGACCTACATGTGGCAAATTAATACAGACTTTTTTTTTTGCTAATAAAGGGCAGGAGCTTTCTCTGCCTAGCTCATTACTATAATATAAATAAAAGCAATATTTATTCAGAGAATGTAAATGAAACTCTAAATAAGACACTATTTTCTTACTGGTCTCAACTCTACACACTCTTCCTACTGGTCTCAACTCTACACACTCTTCCTACTGGTCTCAACTCCACACACTCTTCCTACTGGTCTCAACTCCACACACTCTTCCTACTGGTCTCAACTCCACACACTCTTCCTACTGGTCTCAACTCCACACACTCTTCCTACTGGTCTCAACTCCACACACTCTTCCTAGCGGTCTCAACTCCACACACTCTTCCTAGCGGTCTCAACTCCACACACTCTTCCTACTGGTCTCAACTCCACACACTCTTCCTACTGGTCTCAACTCCACACACTCTTCCTACGGTCTCAACTCCACACACTCTTCCTACTGGTCTCAACTCCACACACTCTTCCTACTGGTCTCAACTCCACACACTCTTCCCACTGGTCTCAACTCCACACACTCTTCCTACTGGTCTCAACTCCACACACTCTTCCTACTGGTCTCAACTCCACACACTCTTCCTACTGGTCTCAACTCCACACACTCTTCCTAGTGGTCTCAACTCCACACACTCTTCCTACTGGTCTCAACTCCACACACTCTTCCTACTGGTCTCAACTCCACACACTCTTCCTACTGGTCTCAACTCCACACACTCTTCCTAGCGGTCTCAACTCCACACACTCTTCCTACTGGTCTCAACTCCACACACTCTTCCTACTGGTCTCAACTCCACACACTCTTCCTAGTGGTCTCAACTCCACACACTCTTCCTACTGGTCTCAACTCCACACACTCTTCCTACTGGTCTCAACTCCACACACTCTTCCTACTGGTCTCAACTCCACACACTCTTCCTACTGGTCTCAACTCCACACACTCTTCCTACTGGTCTCAACTCCACACACTCTTCCTACTGGTCTCAACTCCACACACTCTTCCTACTGGTCTCAACTCCACACACTCTTCCTACTGGTCTCAACTCCACACACTCTTCCTACTGGTCTCAACTCCACACACTCTTCCTACTGGTCTCAACTCCACACACTCTTCCTACTGGTCTCAACTCCACACACTCTTCCTAGCGGTCTCAACTCCACACACTCTTCCTACTGGTCTCAACTCCACACACTCTTCCTACTGGTCTCAACTCCACACACTCTTCCTACTGGTCTCAACTCCACACACTCTTCCTACTGGTCTCAACTCCACACCCCTTCCTACTGGTCTCAACTCCACACACTCTCCTAGCGGTCTCAACTCCACACGCTCTTCCACTGGTCTCAACTCCACAACACTCTTCCTACTGGTCCGCACTCCACCCCTCTTCCCTACTGGCCTCAACTCCCACACTCTCCTAGGCGGTCTCACCCACACACTCTTCCTACTGGCTCAACTCCACCACTCTTCCTATGGTCTCAACTCACACACGCCTTCCGAGCGGTCTCAACTCCACCACTCTTCCTACTGTGTCTCAACTCCAACACACTCTTCCTACGGGTCTCAACGCCACACACTCTTTACTGTTCTCAACTCCACACCCTCTTCCTACTGGTCTCAACCCCACACACTCTTCCTAGCGGTCTCAACTCCACACACTCTTCCTACTGGTCTCAACTCCACACACTCTTCCTACTGGTCTCAACTCCACACACTCTTCCTACTGGTCTCAACTCCACACACTCTTCCTACTGGTCTCAACTCCACACACTCTTCCCACTGGTCTCAACTCCACACACTCTTCCTACTGGTCTCAACTCCACACACTCTTCCTACTGGTCTCAACTCCACACACTCTTCCCACTGGTCTCAACTCCACACACTCTTCCCACTGGTCTCAACTCCACACACTCTTCCCACTGGTCTCAACTCCACACACTCTTCCCACTGGTCTCAACTCCACACACTCTTCCCACTGGTCTCAACTCCACACACTCTTCCTACTGGTCTCAACTCCACACACTCTTCCTACTGGTCTCAACTCCACACACTCTTCCTACTGGTCTCAACTCCACACACTCTTCCTAGTGGTCTCAACTCCACACACTCTTCCTACTGGTCTCAACTCCACACACTCTTCCTACTGGTCTCAACTCCACACACTCTTCCTACTGGTCTCAACTCCACACACTCTTCCTACTGGTCTCAACTCCACACACTCTTCCCACTGGTCTCAACTCCACACACTCTTCCCACTGGTCTCAACTCCACACACTCTTCCTACTGGTCTCAACTCCACACACTCTTCCTACTGGTCTCAACTCCACACACTCTTCCTACTGGTCTCAACTCCACACACTCTTCCTACTGGTCTCAACTCCACACACTCTTCCTACTGGTCTCAACTCCACACACTCTTCCTACTGGTCTCAACTCCACACACTCTTCCTACTGGTCTCAACTCCACACACTCTTCCTAGTGGTCTCAACTCCACACACTCTTCCTACTGGTCTCAACTCCACACACTCTTCCTACTGGTCTCAACTCCACACACTCTTCCTACTGGTCTCAACTCCACACACTCTTCCTAGTGGTCTCAACTCCACACACTCTTCCTACTGGTCTCAACTCCACACACTCTTCCTAGTGGTCTCAACTCCACACACTCTTCCTACTGGTCTCAACTCCACACACTCTTCCTACTGGTCTCAACTCCACACACTCTTCCTAGTGGTCTCAACTCCACACACTCTTCCTACTGGTCTCAACTCCACACACTCTTCCTACTGGTCTCAACTCCACACACACTTCCTACTGGTCTCAACTCCACACACTCTTCCTACTGGTCTCAACTCCACACACTCTTCCTACTGGTCTCAACTCCACACACTCTTCCTACTGGTCTCAACTCCACACACTCTTCCTACTGGTCTCAACTCTACACACTCTTCCTACTGGTCTCAACTCCACACACTCTTCCTACTGGTCTCAACTGCACACTCTTCTACTGGTCTCAACTACACACACCCTTCATACTGATCTTACATGTCCCTCCAGCAAAAAGCAGTGCCTCCTGTTATGTAACATGTGTGGCATATTCTAGGTGCATGCATGCTTGCTGCATGCAAGGTAAACTAATCTGTTTTGTTGTCAGTCTGCACTAAGGTATTTAATCAAATGTTTAATCATAACCAAGATCTACGGTGTTGAAATGCCAGCTCAAGTTACCCAGAAATAAACATTCCCTTACTTCTCACAATATATTATATTAATCAAATAATAATGTGTGAAGTAAAAGCAATACAATACCTGCACAATCAGCAGTCATTATTTGTATAAAAATACAAGTTGTGGAACTGCAGCTTTAGGATATATGGGAAGAGACAGCCATGGCTTAGAGTGACCAAGTTCTGACCAATAAATACATTATAAAAGTCACAAGGCACTAAGCCCAACCCCTATATATCTTGACTCCACCTTATGGGATATTTAAACTATAAAATGCTTTGGCAAGCAAAAAAAAAAAGAAGCCTCACCTGAACCAATCTTGATGAGGCCATTGTGCTGGATGAAGATGGTGGCCAGAGACAGGTTGCCATGGACTATGTCATTCTTATGAAGATAACTGTGGGGGGGGGGGGGGGGGGGGGGGGGGGGGGTTGGTGGGGATGTATAAGTAAAATTACAACAACATTAACAAAAATAAACAAACTCTACAGCAGAATTTGTGCAGTATAACTATCATTGGCATGAAAGGTAACCCTGAAGCTTGTTCTTACCCCACGCATTAATTTAGTACTTCCTTTCCAGTTGTTCTACTGTTATACACCACATGTACACTGTGTTCAGTTGCAAGGGGGGTAAAGGTGGAGTTTGGACAAAAAAAAAAAATCTGAGAATTGATAAAAATTTATCAGATTCAGAAAAGCTCAAAAGAGAAACACAGACAAGTATGGCTAATACTTCAACATACTGTAATACCTAGTAGGCAAAGAGATTCCTGAGCAACACACACACACACACACACTCAAGTATGACACATTCACATCAGTATGTTCTCTATCTTTAAAAAGGAAGTAGGTAAATTCTTGCTGCAGCTAAGATCACAATCAACCAAGCTTTGTAACTCGTCTTATGGTCACATATACATAGGGTCAACACATGATGACAAACAAACACTGGGTTGCCATAACTCCAGCCTGCTGGAATATGTGCTTAGTTCATGCTCTTCATACTTGGATATGTCAGTACTATCTGTTTAACCAACAAATAAACTAATTATACTTTAAAATGTTTGACCTTTCAACCTCCTTCCACTTAATAAAGACGGAAGAAGGGGGGAAGGGGATCAAATAACCAGGGGAAAGAGTTTAAATGGCAGGCATCGTGAGCTGAATCCAAACACTCTGCTTGATTTCTGGATCCTCCTCCCACACTAAATCACCGAATCTGTCGTAACACTCTTTCTGCAGAGTTCGCTAAATGTGCCTGACAAGTAAAACCCCTTCCCTTCACATCAATGGAGTTTGGAGTTCATAGCTTTGCAACCTCGAAGGGCCAAAGGAATGTTAACATAAATTACTATTCAAGAGAGTGACAATGGCCGATAGTCCAGAAACCATGTAAACCAATCATACCTGAAGTTAGCAACTGTCCTGGTATGTAATTCTTCACAAACCCATTCGTACACCACTGCGATACTTAAAAAAAAACACCATAACTGGGTCTATCACCTCAAAAACAAAACAAAAAACAACTACTAATTATTTCAGCTAGCAAGTTGACTAGTTGAAACAATTACATAGCTGTTAAAGCAACAAAAAAAACAAAAAAAAACAAAAAAAACTTGGGCATTCCTCCAAAATAATAGAAACAGTATTATCCAACTTTAATGGTCCATTCACTGTTGCGATGTTAATACAAACCAGAGGAATGCACAGTAGCTGCGCTAAAATCTAAAAACGTGTCATCCGAATAACTAGTATAAACCCAATGACAACATTTCACTCTCTTGCAAATAATTACACAACCAACACTTCAGCAATATCCAAAAGCTTCTACATATTCCCTATCTTGCTGCTAGCGGTGCCACCCACCCAGTGTGACTGCATGCACTGAGCGTGTGCAAGTGCATGCATGCGTGCAGAAATTGCTGTCATTGCTGTCATAGAAATCGGGCATTGGCAAACTACTCCTAATAAGTTGATGACCCACACAGTGCCAAATTAGCCAGGATAATTTCATTATTCTCCACTTCTAGTAACCAGAGAATCTGGACAGCAACACACAAAGAACACTGGAATGACGGACATGCTAAGGCAGTTATGAAGTTCACGTGGAGCGCTTCAATAAGCAATTGATTGCCTCAACTCCATACCATGCTGTCCTGCATAATGTACACGTAGGTCTAGTATATGTTGGCATGCATAATGTACATGTAGGTCTAACATGCTGTCATGTATACTGTACACGTAGGTCTAGTATATGTTGGCATGCATAATGTACATGTAGGTCTAACATGCTGTCATGTATACTGTACACGTAGGTCTAGTATATGCTGTCCTGCATAATGTACACGTAGGTCTAGTATATGCTGTCATGTATAATGTACATGTAGGTCTAACATGTTGTCATGTATACTGTACACGTAGGTCTAGTATATGCTGTCATGTATAATGTACATGTAGGTCTAATATATGCTGTCATGTATAATGTACGCGTAGGTCTAGTATATGCTGTCCTGCATAATGTACATGTACGTCTAACATGCTGTCATGTATACTGTACACGTAGGTCTAGTATATGTTGTCATGTATAATGTACATGTAGGTCTAACATGCTGTCATGTATACTGTACACGTAGGTCTAGTATATGTTGTCATGTATAATGTACACGTAGGTCTAGTATATGTTGTCATGTATAATGTACATGTAGGTCTAGTATATGCTGTCATGTATACTGTACACGTAGGTCTAGTATATGTTGTCATGTATAATGTACACGTAGGTCTAGTATATGCTGTCATGTATAATGTACATGTAGGTCTAACATGCTGTCATGTATAATGTACACGTAGGTCTAGTATATGCTGTCATGTATAATGTACATGTAGGTCTAGTATATGTTGTCATGTATAATGTACATGTATGTCTAACATGCTGTCATGTATAATGTACACGTAGGTCTAGTATGTGCTGTCATGTATAATGTACACGTAGGTCTAACATGCTGTCATGTATAATGTACACGTAGGTCTAGTATATGCTGTCATGTATAATGTACATGTAGGTCTAGTATATGCTGTCATGTATAATGTACACGTATGTCTAACATGCTGTCATGTATAATGTACACGTAGGTCTAGTATATGCTGTCATGTATAATGTACACGTATGTCTAACATGCTGTCATGTATAAGTTGGCATGTATAATGTACATGTGTGGCTATCATCTTGGGCAGCTCTCTGCATGCCTACGTGATAGAGGTGGGTGTGTCTGAACTACTTCCTAATTAATGAAGTGAGTCAAATATATCATTATGACATTCACCCAAATAGAGGCTTGATTAATAGTAATTTAGTTAGGAAATGCATTAATAATAACGGAAGCCAGTAGGGTCTAACATATGCCATCATGCATAATGTACATGTAGGCTGTTATGTATAATGCCTGTGTATGTCTTACTTGAGTGCCGATAGAATCTGCCGACACCATCTCCTCCACATCTATGTAAGAGAAATAGTAAAGCTTACATTAAAATAACTTGAACTAAACAAAACAATAAACATTATTTCTACATCAAGTATATTAAAGTAGAAATTAGGGTGAAGGAAGAGGATTTGTTGTTGTTGTTGTTTTCCAACAACATCTTTCCTAGGTGCATTACAATCATGTATTGTGTCTGCAAGAAAGTCGCCAGACTCTGATTTCGTGCTATGTTCAATTCACCCACCGGTGATACCTTACCATTTCTGAGCTTTTATTTAAGTACATGCATTGATAGATGAAACAACAAGTGGCATTAAAA
>WLWD01001681.1_pt1 | contig 60396 bp, 41 predicted proteins | sample 6712731 | NCBI WGS metagenome assembly WLWD01 (sample SAMN12718690, study PRJNA576275) | sponge metagenome | isolation source: marine sponge | host: Mycale hentscheli | place: New Zealand: South Island, Marlborough, Capsize Point | collected 2014-11-01 | reverse complement strand
CTCATTAATTATAATGTAAATTTAACAAAAAAAGTGTGTGTGTGTGCGTGTGAATTATTATATATATAGAAATGTAGAAACAATAAAAGCAACAATTAACTCATTATCCAAACTATTTTGCTTCATCTTTTCTCTCTTTCTCCTTATTCCTTTCTTCCTCCATCCGTCCCTCTCTCCCTTCCTTCATTTTTTTTCCTACTTTTTTTTTTAATGTGTATCATGTATAACTTGTGTGTGAGTCCAGGGGATTGTGCCTGACTGTTGTCAGGTCAGTGGACAAATTGATCTTGGAACACCCTCACCCCTCATAATAAAAATGAAGAGTTTATAAAAAAAATTAAAAAAAAGTGCATGTGTGAGTGTGTTAGAAGACAGAGACTCTGTACTAACCACTATGATTTAGCAGAGCCTCCGGTCTTCTGGCACATACAAAAGCAGCTGCTATTTGTAGACACTGGTCAACCACTATGGTTTGGTTGGGGGTGGATGGTACATGTTGAATTACAAGCATGTGTTGGGTACTATACTCATGCCAAACTCATGATGGTGCGTACTACTACTGGGAGTATCATATAGATTAAAAATTAAATGGTACATTCACAACCTTCTTTGGGACATGATATTGAAAGCTTTAAAATGGATTAGCATGCTCCAAAAAATATTATAATGAAATGTGGTTTGCACACACACACACAAACACACACTATCACCTAGGGGTACCCATAAAGGATTGATATTAAGCAAATTACAGTTGTTCTGTTTGTTTGTGTGTTGTTGTTTTTGTTTTTTGTTGTTGTTTTTTACCAATGTCAGGGATTCATACAGGATTTTTTGCTTGGGGGCGGGAAACGACACATGCGCAAATGAAACTTTAATGTCTATGTACGATGCTTCCTGCTTAACACTTTTGTTCCTGACTTATATCGCGAGGTCATCGATCTTGAGTACCTCAGAAAGCTTTTTTTTTTTGTTTGGCTGAAAACTATTTTCGAAGTTTCTGTAATGCTTTGGACTCAAGTCTACATTAAAGGATGAATTATGAATTCCGGCTGAAATTACCTTTCAGAAATAGCATATGATTAGTTGTAGAGTTACAACCCGAAACATTGAAAAATCCTACAAAGTATGTGCATGATGAAAGTTGAAATCGCAGAAATCGCATCCACAACCTGACCACAAATTTTTGCGGATGCTTTCATACGTGGTTATAGGTTATTGATATGTGGGGTCATCTGCTCAGTCTCAGTTTGTGAACTTTCTTGTTAAACAGAAAACATAATTTGGGTAAATTTAGTCATTGTACTATTATTATTATTTTATTTAACGATCACCGTTTAGAGCCTCTTTTTATTAATAGTAGCAGTTAGTAGCCCTAATCCTGAGTTGTGTTGTCACTGTGTGTATGCAATACTTTTAGTTTTTATTCGTACATCGCGGTCCGAGTAGGATGCAGTAATGCTTGCTCACTAACATTTCCTCATTATTGTTCTTTGACTTGTGCAATACTTCTTGCTCTACTATGCTTGAAGTGAACTTATTGGTGAATTGTTGTATTATCTGTTTCAGGATTCTTCTATAGAGAAGATGTCCAGGATATCTAAGTAACTATTATAACTAAATTGATTCCTTGTTTCAAAATTTCCAGCTGTTTTTTTTTTTGTGGTATTTTGTAGTCATATTCATACATTATTTTAATATTGCCAGTTTCAGTTATTCAAAATAAAAATTTATTTAAATGTGAATATCCAATGGTGCAACCAGTCGATACATGTGGGCAATATATCAGAAATGAATGCTTCTACGTTGCCTACCTATCAAATTTTGCATGCAAGCATACACATTTATTACTTTAAATATACCTGTTTGGCTAGGGATAGACATAACAAGGTTTTTATTGAAACTCCACTAGCCTTTATTTGTTGTAATTCGGTTCATCACACTAACAGTGACCTTCATCAGTGGACGACATACAATAAATAACATACAATAAATAACATGGTGACATGAGGGTGGTGGTATAAAGTATAAACATGTTAAGATATGTGAAAAACAAGCACACAGTTTGGACGCACACGCACACATGTGCATACTTGTCTTGTCTCAATACTGCCCACAACGGGTCACGTGTCCCTCCAATGAGGGTGAGTAGGGCCTCAACTCGGCTGGGGAATGGGTGCGCCGATGAACAGCAAGACCGCCGGCACTTCGAAACCATCGCTGGCATACTCCACATTGTGCAGTGCCTTGCTGGTCCTTCACTGGTTTCTGTCGTTCTTATAAACACTTGTGTCGTTTGAGGTCTCCAGGCCGTGCGAATTTCCTTCCACATACACTACATATCACATCACATACACACACACTCACGCACACTCACACATATATGCTCCATGGAGCTGCCAAGTTTTCTTTTATAATGGGATGTGCCCTATGTGAGGCTGTTATCCCTGCGGTGCTCTGTCAATGATAGCTCAAAACATGCAAGGAGTGGCTGTATTAATTGAATTTGCGAAGGGAACCAGCTTGCTGAAAAAGATAAAAAGATATATTTACCAAATTTTGTCAGTGATGAACATACAACTGTTGGTAATACACTTCCTGTGAACATACGCCAGGCAGAGGATAGGTTGTGTTATAGTGTGGTAACAAACCAGTCTGACAGTTGAATAAATTATTGTATATCTTCTCAGTTCTGCACACATATACACACACACACACACACAATAATTGTCCTCACCAATGAGGTGCGCATTGTTATACAAAATACTTGTTTTCTCCAGTTCTTGTGTGACTGATTAGCTATTGAATACAGTAGAATGTCACATATTCGAACACACTGGGACCGAGGGGTGTTCAGATAACTGAATCCTATAGAAAAATGTATTGTAGAGTGCTATGAGAGGGTGTGGTCAAGCAAATAATTCGTGACTGCACGTGCCACTATTGAGTTTTGGTTGTTTTCAGATAACTGACATTCTACTGTATGTAGTTAAATTTTCGGAAAGATAAGTTCATTAAAAAACATCTACCAAATTAAATATATAATTTGCTGTGTATGTATGTTTGTATTGTGCATACATGTTGCTAGATGTTACCTGGTGGTTTTTATTCAATTCATACATATGCATAAAATATACCTACGTGGATTCTAACATTGCCTCGAAAGTACTTATTGTATACAATAATCAGCATAAGAACTTGGAAGCACAAAAACAGTGCTCAACCACAATCTTTGCTACGTATGGCATTGGAACACATTATGGCTACTGCTTTATCATGTGCAAGCATTTGATAATCCAATAGGATTCAATATTATATTTATTTTACCCTTGATATTATATCAAAGTATTTCCACATATTAGTGTGTTATAATTTCCCATATTAAACACAAATGCTCTATGGGTGAAACTCCACATTCTGGAACATTAAATGAAGAAAATTAATCACTTATGATTGTGTTGTGAACTATGCATCATAATATTATACTTCTACTCATGCAATGATTTCCACATCACTACTTATGCATTGGCGTAGTGAGCAAAATCAATGGAAAATCAATGGGAAAAAATTGTAACTGGTGGAGTAATAATATCACGAGAAGTACAAGAAATCACTTACTGCAAATACATGTGGGTTCTCTCACCATAATATTATCACTCCAATTTGGCACGTTAAAAAAATGGTGTGCTATTAAATGTTTTTCCGTACTCAGTATAATAAGTATACGTATATATAAGTGTGTGTGTGTGTGCGCACCAATTTACAATTCAAATATATACAGTAGAGTCTCCGGATAAAGGACACTTTGGGAGCTATATAAATTCAGCGCATTTTGTCCCTTGTAGAGGGATTGTCCTTAGGAGGTGTATTATTTTGGTGCAGGAATTAATTTTGGGGGATTTCAGGTTTGTCTTTCTAAGAGAGATTATCAATACATAGTCCATTCGTCGGAGTGTCCTTTATCGGAGACTTCACTGTATATAACTTGTTTCATAGTTTGCCTAACATGTTTATCTATAATGTATAGTCTGATAGTGTAGTAACTTATGTTCAAACATATAATCTATATCAAACGTGTGAAAATGTCTCCAGTGTTCTTCATTCTAGTACAACTTATTAGATAATGAACTACCACTATTTTGTAAATGTTCAGATGACCCAACTCCGTATGCTTGGACAACCCTTACCTTTCCAAGACGTCAAGTCAAAGTAGTTTATTAGAGTACATTTTAATTTAATAAAGAGCGAACTATGTGGCTATCCTGGGGACAATCAGCGGCGTCAAGTGACCTTCATTTTTATAATAGCTAATATTTACCAATTTACATTCTCCTTTTTTGCTGTGATCATAAAATCAATGTTATTAATCATTATAATAATAATATTACCGGTAATAATAATAAACAATAATAAAAAAAAAGAAGAAGTTATTCATTACAATAGAATACATATTTTATAACACACAAAGTGACAATAAAGATGTTGGATTTTATGTACTGGTCATCAGAGTTCACAGCTTCAGTGTCACAAGACTTCAGTCCATCAAGCTACATCAAAACCAAAAAAAAATATAAATTATATATTATATATAATATACAGGCCTAAAATCAACTTCCAATCTGAACTTATACACTTTGTGATACGTAACCTAATCCCACCACCTTCATCACGCCACAATCATGCATAATTCAATATCTATTTTCATATCATGTGTTCACTCACAGTAGACATTGATAGCATAACAACAACAAAAACAACAACATCTCTATTATTATTTCAATGACACAATACTACAGTAATACAATGTCATGATAAAATGTGACCGTCTACAGGAAAACCGGGCACAACGCTGCGAACGTAAATATCGAGAAAATATCGATCGATTTCTTAAAAATGTATTGTTTCAAGCCGACGGAAGGGAACGGTTAAATCTATTATAGTGGGAACGACTTAAGCTACGACGATAAAACTTGGAGAGCTCAATATCTGGACGCTGACAACTCTGTAAGTGCAAAAAAAATTTTTCGAAGGGTGCCGCGTTGTGCCCGGTTTTCCTGTAGACGGTCACAAATACAGATTGAAAATTTTGAGGCCAGCTAATATTCAACCAGAGTATTGAAATACATTGCAAATACATACATAATACTTGTAGCACGAGTCAGAGTGCAATATGGGAAAATATTTTAGAAGCATGCAAAATATTTTCATGAGCCGAAGAGAAAGTGAAATATTGTGTGAGAGTAAAATATCATTCCCATATTGTACAACGAGTGTGATAAGTGATTCATTGCTGCCTTGATATTTTTTCTTAATCGGTTACAATACAATTCTAATTGATTTTACTTGCCATGCGTGCTTATTCGAGCATTCAATAACAAGCATACAATTATGGGAAAATACAGAACGCTCGCGTGATGCAGAAATATTCAAGCTAAAAATATCAAGGCTGCAATAAATATATATACAGTAGAACCTTTCTTATCCGGGCGCCTTGGGACCAGTGGGTGCCGGTAACTCTGAAAGTGACCGTATCTCTGAGACAAAGTATTTTCAATCTAGTTTTGCCTGGAAAGGTCACTAGAATGTCAATCCACCCACTCATTTAATTGATTTTGTCCAGATTTAGGCACCCGGATAATAGAGGTGAGGAGTCCGGATACGAGAGGTTCTACCAGTACTCTATGTAGCTAAACAAAATGCAATTACCGGAATTTTTTTTTAATATTCCAAATTAAATACAATTGTATACATTTTTCTGTAATTGCGGCTGCGTTAATACTTCAAACAGAACTGCCAGGTAAGTGATGACAACAAAAATATATATGTACAACAAAATTCCTTTTGTCTCATTGTGATCTGAAGTTCCCTCAATTTGGTGAATCACTTTTCAGACAACGGTCATTACTATCACAAACTCACTGATTAACAAACCGTAACAATATTAACTTAGGTTCTATCCACACATTGGGAGTGCATTAAATGGAATAAGCCTTAGCGATACAAAATAATAAGCACAAAGCACAACACTCATACACTGGATATTCTATTGTTTCAGCGAGACCACCATACGTGTGAACACTCAGTGGTAATTGTGCAACACCTATCTAAAGTACCACAAACGTAATCAACAAACACAGGCAACTGGGCTATCATCGTGATGAGGTATTAGCCAAGACAAGCAGGATTCACTAATCAAATGGTACTGTTCACACATATTGTGCCAATTTTTTTCCCTACCGGATGACCAGCTCAGTTAGAGAAATAAAATCCAGCAATACTCAGTTATAAAAAAATATTGGTTTATAACTAATTTATAGCCCGCGGGCATAGTTTACCATACCCCCACTCCCCACCACCATGTTTCTAAACAAGAGTCAACCTCCACAAGGCACACAACAAGAAACAACACTAACCGATTAAGCGACAACCGGACAGAAGACGGCACTGAACCAGGAGAAGCCACTCCCACACAACCACCCCCATCCCCCGAGATAGCTTCACAGTAGCAGGGAGCATGGACCACGATGAAGAGAGAGGCAGACACAACACCTGTAACACAGCTACAGAGACCATCTACAACAACACGATAAAAACGATTGTGAAGGGTTGCGATCAATCAAACACATTGGGACAGATGATTAAATCTAAACTTCAGTAAGGTCCAACTAATCCTAACCAACCCAGTACTACAGACTGATGCACTGAAGGAAATGACACCCGCCCAACCCACCCAACTAACCTTACCCAATTACCCCACCTATCCAACCCCTACCAATCCTACCTAACACACCCACCACTACCTTACCCCCTACCCCCCACCCAATTCACCCCATGCCCCTTACATGTGCCTTTCGAGGAATCCACAGACCTTGTCCTACAGTCAGGTGACTGCAAACAACAGACCTACAAACACACAAACAAGAAATAATAACAATAGATACAATAGGAAAAACAATTTTTCACTAAAGGGGAAATCTCATCTCCTAATACTAATATAGATAGCTAACATACGTAGTCAACTCAATTAGCATACACGTACATATAACAGATATTCAACTTTATCATTTGATCGACCATAAAGAAACCAGTGAAGGCATCATTAAATCTAAATTAATTTTCAGAAGTGTGCATGATTTGTGTGAAAGATCATCTACACAACAACATACACCTAAAGCACCTAAAATCTGCTTGCATTCACATGCAAGCAGATTATTTTTTTCATACCCATAGCCAGGGGGGTTCGGTTTAACCCCCTTTTCAGCGACCAGAAGTTAATAATTAGCCACAATAATATGTACTTCGTAGTCCAAAGGCCTAGCCACCACAAATGTTTATGACTTGCACCAATTATTCCAGGTACCACAAGGCATGCAATTGCAGCTAGCGTGCACAGTGTTAATACTATGTGCGTGCACAGTGCTAGCACTAAGCACACAGGTATGTCAAGCTATGTTACATTTTATATTTTAATTTAAATTCTTAGTTACAAGGCATATGAACCTGTAGGAGTTTGAGTATCGGTTCATCCTTCGTTGTTATTAGAAGCCAACTATGCGAGAAGTCTATTGCACTATCACAGTGGCAGAGAATCCAGGGGGCAGATGAGGGCTTGAGCCCCCTTACTTTTTAGGAGGGGGACTTCCCCCCCCCCCATATTGTGGGATAAAGGAATTTTAGAATACTTCATAGAGGTTAAAGTCAATTACAGCAATCAAATTTCATATACTCTTAAAAGTACTAGCTATTCATGTACAACATGATGCACTCTCAGTGTATGATAGCCAACCTGAAAGGTGGCCGTAGCACCCCCCCCTCCCACTTTTCATATGCTATCTCTGCCACTATCAGTTAAGTATTCATCAAGGCCGTAGGAAGTGGTATGGCTGGTTGGGTTTTGGCCCGACCACTTTTTCTGCGAGACCACACCCCGACCTCACCCGCTTACTGCTTACACTACTCAGAGGTCCATTACCGCGTGCTGTTCGACACCAGCCACGCAACTTAGATTTTCCTGAACCAAAGTTTTGGGAAGGATAAGCCCGTATTAAGGAGGGAGTTCCCTCTGGTTTTCTAAATGGCCTTTCCTCCATTCAAAGGTGTAGTGCTCTGCCAGACCTCTGCCTCCTTGGATACAATAGAAGAAAATAGCTAGTAGCATCTCGTGCGGGTTCTCAAGAAAGGCCAAACTCTATCTTATGTTCATAAGGACCATTCGTATAAATTTTAAACTTTAGTGTTTTTGTATTTTATTGTATTTCTAAAATTACGATTTTGAACTTTATTGAGACCACACCCATTTCCTGGCCAGACCACTTGAAATTTGCTTCCTACGGCCTTGTAATCATTCAGTATTCAATGAACTTAGCTATAGAGAGTAAATTAGTGTCATCAATATAGATAGCTATCTACATCAACATTTTTAATTATGTGTAAAAATGATTGAAGAAAACAAAACAGTGTATGTGGCTTTAGGGTGCAAAATTAGAACCCCTAATTCAAAGTGCTGGCTATGGGTTATATGTGCCACAAAAAACATTAAAACTCACCTTTTACAACTTTCCTTGCTAAAACATGCATGGCGCAGCTGAGCCCCCTCCCGTCATCGCGTCAGAGTATACGTCCACAAGTAAGTCACAGTTAGAGAGAGAGACGTCGCCGCGTATTTTTTCCCCGCCCACACAATATCCAAAGCTAAAAACTGAGGAATTGAATATGAGCATGCGTGCAGAGTGGGCGGAGTAAGTTTGTTTCAATTACTGCGCGCCGCTCCAGACTATTCGTAGCTCGAGCGTGGGGAGAGAAGTAGTGGGTTGTGATGGGGACATTCGACAAGTAAGTTGTGTTAGTGTGACTTCATAAAACATATTTTACCTATTGTATTGACTATCTGTAAGTTTGTTTAAATTACTGCGCTCCTCCAGACTATTCGTAGCTAGCGAGCTAGCGAGCGTGGGGAGAAGTAGTGGGGATTGTGTACCTTTACCTAATACATAGTTAGTGGGTAAAGGGTAGAACCATGTCCCTTTACCTAATACTTTTTACCTAATACTTTTGGTAGAACCATGTCCCTTTACCTTATACTTTGGTCAAATGCAATAGTATGACCTGTTCTGACTCATCATACATTGGTGCGTGAAATGTCAATTTTACCACAAAATGCGCACAATTCTGCAGCACGCATTTCATTTTTTTAGCTTGTTAATTAAAGTGTGGATTTCAAGTGTGGATGCAGAAGGTGCAATGAGGGAGAGCATGCAGTTACTTGGTGTCACTGAAAGAAAAGATGAAAGAAGCTATATGCGAAAGTCACTCTGATCTAACAGCTTGAGTTGTTGCTCCAGCTCAGATATTTTGTGAAGCTTAATAACGTCACAGCTTCTTTTCTAGCTAATACCATATAATTTCTTCCTCCGCTTCTTCGCCTGAACAGTAGATAGATCACTCCTGCATGTGCAGCAAGTCGCCATTGCTAGCCCGTCTGGATGCTGCAGCAGAGATCCGATTTTTACACGCATTTTATTAGGATAGCGCGGTTAGCTAATGGCCATTGCGGTTTCCCCCACTTAACGTGGGGAACCAGAACAGGTCATACTATTGCATTTGATCAGACCCTTTCCCCGCTATGCGGTAGGTAAAGGGTCTGGCTATGCCAGACAGGTAGAACTATGTAATACATTTCTATTTAATACTTTGGTAGAACCATGTCCCTTAGCCTTATTCTTTTTTATTTAATACTTTGGTAGAACCATGCCCCTTTACCTTAGTAGGAGTCAGCTGGTGAAAGAGTAAATTTGAAGAAACTAAAGCGTTTTTATCATGGTTATAATATGTATACTAACATCTCCCCAACTACTTGTTTTTTATGTAAGCAATTTGTAAGCCCAATATTTCGTGTGGGTGTTTCTGTTTTGTTTTATTTTTAACTAGTGCACAAAATTTCTATTGGGTAAAGGATATCAGTTAGTAGTTGGTAGTTGGTAGTAATCGGTAAAGGGTTTAGCTGGCTAGATTTTTTGGCCCATTTCTTTGCTAATGGAGTTTACCTTGTGATGAATAATAGTTGTCTACTTATACATCATGGTGATTGTAACTACAATAATTACTTAACACAGTATCAGTACAATTATTTCGAAAGGCCTGATCAGACAATCACATCTCAATCAGTTAGCCTTGACACTTGGTACAAATTGACACTATAAAATGTTACGTAAATTTAGCTAGAAATGGAGGTATTGATTCTTATGTGATGATTTATAATCTGAATATTTCTTTTTTCATGCAGGTGTACTCAGTAACCTAAAACAAGTCCCTGTAGAACTGTGGCTATCTGGAGTATTCACAGATGTGAGATGTTTGAGTAAGTGATTACCTAGGGGGTGGTCAGTTAAGTACTAAGTTGCATGAGCTATGCACATCTGAAGTTTTGTGTGTTTGTAGATTAACTTTGCCCTGCGTTTAGCTCCTCTTAAATTCACTTTATTCTAGTCTGAATACCTTGTCGTGTCATGCCCTTGGTCTTTCATTGTGTTCCTCCCTATGTACATGGCTTGAGTCATGCAAAGCCATTTCTAGCATTTCTTTTTACGCGTAAGGTAGATGTTGAGTCTTTAACATGACGCTGTCCCACCCGTATAGTAGAGCCTCATTTTTCCAACTGTGAAAACATTTGGGAAAATATGTGAATTTTAAATAGGAAACCTATCTGATTGAGAGCACTGACATTTAAATGATGTTGAAATTTTTTACCAGACAATACCTGTATGACAGAGATAGTGATGGGAAGGTGGCAGAAGGGAGTAGCCCTCTTATCAATTTCAGTGCATACTAAGGTGATATTTATGAATCCTCACTTTATTGCAAATGTTTGTCAAGGCAACATAACGATTAACTAGGACCTGTATATAGTTTGGTTTGGTAAATGGTCGTCATGCTAAAAAGTAATGCCTCTTTAGAATACTTTGGCAAACAGTGCAGGCTCTTTCATTGAAGTGAAGCCAGTGGGGAAAAACTAAACATCATAGTTCAGAAAGCTAAAATGTGGTATTTTAAGAATTTCAAGGATCCACTATACAGCATAGTCTGGCTTTGCCGACCCTTACCTCCTTTTAATATGGTGCGGGGGAGGAGGAAAGGGTCTGGGGACTTTAGTACTAATGATCAGTCCAGAGCGCCAGATTCTGGCGCTAACCACCCATTACAAATATTCACCGCAATGCTTGTATACTTCACCTCAAAGAGATTGATACCTTCAAACCAGAGCGAGGTCGTTTGATAAAAAGTAAGGCAATCTTTTTCACTACCATGCAATACAAGCGCCTTCTGAGACTGACATAGCATATAAATTGCAAAGTGAGGAACCTCTCTTGGATAATAGACTGCAGGACTACCCGAGTGTCCATAATTAGGCTTAATTAGCGCATGCACAAAAATTCATTTTGAACTAGTCATTGGCACTAGAGTCCCCAGACCCTTTCCTCCAACCCGCACAATTTAAAAGGAGATAAGGGTTAGCAATGTCAGGCTATATGCAACGGTCATTGAATGTCTTTAGGTAAAGGGTTGTCATATTAAAATATCTTTTTTATAACTAAAAAGTACTTTATATATGTAGGCCACATAGGAGTTGTATTAATATACAGAGGTCTCCACTAGTTTCATGATGGTACACAATGTTTCATAGAGCAGTCAGGTGTGTAGAGTGCAACCTAGTCTACAAGTTATCGAGGAAATGTGTATACCATGGCATATCTGCCTTTACTTGGTAAAGGGTCTAAGTAGAATATTAGAATTAGTTGTGTGTGTGTGAGGAGTCGTAACCAACTAAAGTGAAAATAAACATAGAATGAGGATTTATTCAGTGATTGTGTATATGCTTGGCTGTTCAACTTTGAGTATTTTTTAAAATTATAACTAGAGTGAGTGTTTGATAATGGAGTCAATTCAAACAAATACATTTGGTGATTTTTCAGCATATTATATGATCAGTTTAATGTTATTATTTCCATTTAGGCGAGAGTGTGGAGACCTTCAGTGCACCAATTTTCTCAAAATGTCCAGAAATTTGAAGAAATGACTGAAGGTTATTTCTGTGAACAATACAAGCAAACTATAGTGAAGTCATGAACATGATTATCATTTATTTTACTCATATTCATTGTTTTTATTGAATGTACTGTTATAAAAGAAAGTATAACAAAAAATATGAGAACTGTAGGGGCGTACTAATAACACTGAAAAAGGTGCCCACTAAACATTACTAAGGGTGTACTAAAGCACCACTAAAGGTGTTCTGGATCACATGCTAGAGGTGCATGCATAACACTGTCTAGAGTGCCACACAAACGCCTACAGAGGTGTTTAAGGGTGTTTCATTACACCCTACTAGGGGGGTTAAGGGAGCACCATGTGAGGAGTTGTAGAGGAGGCGCCGTTCTAACACCCCGTAAGGTGCCCATTAAGCACCCCATTTTTTACAGTGTGGCGGAACCGGCCCGGCAGACCGGGCAGCCGCCGGACCAATCCAGGAGCACACAGTTAAAAACTTTTTTCCCTCTTTGTCCCAACAAAATAAAGTATTAACTTACTCCTCGAAGCGACCGTGCAATTACTTTCACTTCTAGTCTATTATCGCTATTTTTTTTAATAAGCTTGCGATCGTGAGAAAATTATTAATAAGCTTGCGATCGTGAGTAAGTGTGGTAGTAGTACAGTATGGCTTCTGGTGGTGGCGAGGTGGATACTCCTTCTGGAGAGGAGATAGATATGGCTTCTTGTGGTGGCGTGCCAGTCAAGTTCCACCCCAACAAGTGTTTTAAGTTTCCCAGGAGGCAATTTGGTACCGGAAAAGATGAAAGGTGAGCCATACTACTGTTAAATGAGGCTAGTCAGCTAGCTAAGCTTTTATTGTGAGTTACTAGCATACTATAATTATAATCATTAGCTATTGATTTACCATACAGGTCTTATAGAGCAGATTGGTGTATTCAATATCCATGGCTGCATTATGACATCAAACAAGATGCTGCATTTTGCCATGTATGCATGAGTGCTTCTATGGAGGCCAAGTTTTTAACCAGTACCAAAAGAGAACCAGCTTTTATTTCGAAGGGATTTACTTATTGGAAAGAAGGTGTTTCAGCTTTCAAACAAGTGTAACTCACAAAGAAGCTACTGAAGCTGTTGTTACACTTCCAAAAGAGTTATTAGGTGACATTGGAGAGGTTGTAAGTAGTGCACAAAAAAAAAAAAAAGAAGGAAACAGAAGGATTTTCTTACTTATCTTACAGAATTTATCTTTTCTTGCTCGTCAGGCATACCTTTAAGACGTCGCGAGGATATGGAAAGTAATTTTCATGAGTTAATGCTGCTTCACTGTTATGATTGTCCGGAGGTGAAAGAGTTGATGAAAAAAACAACCAACAAGTATACCAGCCATGACATTCAAAATGAATGTCTTCAGATTATGGCCCTTCAAGTTCTTAGAAGGTTGAGTCAAAATATACGAGAAAGTGCTTGTTATTCTATAATGGCAGATGAGTGCACTGATGTTGCAAACAACGAACAGTTTACAATTTGCATTCGATGGGTAGATGAAAAACTAGAGGATCATGAAGACTTTATTGGTCTCTATGAAGTGGATAACATTAGTGCTGAATCCCTTACTCATGCTATAAAGGATACGCTTGTTCGTATGAATGTCAGCTTATCACAATGTCGCGGACAGTGCTATGATGGGGCCAGTAACATGAGTGGTAGCAGGAATGGTGTAGCAGCAAAATTGGCTTTGGAAGAGAAATGTGCTCTGTATACTCATTGTTATGGTCATGCTTTAAATTTAGCTGTTAGTACTACAATGAAGAAATCAGCTGTCTGTTGTGATGCCATGGAAGTTGCATTAGAAATAACTAAATTAGTAAAGTTCTCACCAAAAAGAAATGTTATGTTTGACAAAATCAAGGCCAGACTTAATTCCGAGGGTGATTCAATTTCTGCTGTTGGAATCCAGTCGTTTTGTCCTACTAGGTGGACTGTTAAGGGGGCATCTATTGGAAACATACTTGAGAATTATTCTGTTTTAAAGTTATTATGGGAAGAAAGTTTGGAGGGGATCTTACTTGCAGATATCAAGGGAAGGATAATTGGCATGAAAGTTCAAATGTCTCAATTTCACTTACTATTTGGGCTTCACCTTTGTGACAGAATATTAAAAATTACTGATAATTTGAGTGTATCCCTTCAAGCTGAGTCTATGTCTGCTGCTGATGGTCAGGATATTGCAGAGAAAACTATTGAGACCATAAAGGATATGAGAAGTGATAGTATGTTTGAGTTGTTTTGGAAGTATGTAGAGTGCATGCAAAAACGAACAGATACTAATGAGCCATTGCTGCCACGAAAAAGGAAAGCACCAAAGCGACTTGAAATAGGAGATGGAGAGTGCTATTTTTCAGCAACTGTTGAAGATCACTATAGGCAAATATATTTTGAAGCCCTGGATCTTGCAGTTACAAGCATCCAAGACAGGTTTGATCAGCCCAGTTATGTGATGTATAAAAACCTTGAACAATTGTTTGTAAAAGCTGCTAACAAATGTGATTACTCGGTGGAATTTCAAGAAGTTATTACCATGTATGGAGATGATTTCAATGAAAGTGAACTTTCAACTCAACTTCAAATATTTGGTTCATGTTTCTCCAGTGTATCCAATCAGAGTATAACCTTAAAAGAAGGCATCACATTCCTACGTAATCTTTCGTCAAGTCAAAGAGTATTCTACAAGCAAGTATGTTGGCTTGCTCGCCTAATTTTAGTTCTACCAGGTACAAATGCAGCTAGTGAACGGTCTTTCTCCACATTGAAGAGAGTTAAAGGCTATCTACGAAGCACAATGCAACAAACCAGACTAAATCATTTGATGATAATTGACATCTATAAGGATATTGTTAAAACAATGGATTTATCCGAAGTGGCTAAAGAGTTTGTTGGCTCTAATGAAAATCGACTGCGTGTATTTGGACATTTTTGAATGATTCACTATGTCCATTGTATCTATGTGTGTGTATCAATTATTTCACTTATTAATATTAACAAGTTACAATTACTTATAAGTAATGAATTTTATGACAAAAAGTTTTGCCTGACCAATGAAAAATTGCTTGAGTATTTGTAGAGCGCAGATGTGACTGTTTATTTTTTAGATAAATTTCATTGTAGGAAGTATAATGTATGGTTATGTATATCAGCTTATAATATAAACGTTAAAAAAATAATCTGTAGGTGGGTTGTTCTATTTCCATATGATCGCCGAAGATATTTTTTAAGATATCGATGGCACTAAAATCGAGTTCAGTGAGAAAATCTATGATCGCAAGAAAGCTCAATTTCTCCTGTTTTTACATCAAATTTAAGTAGCCAACCACTAGCTATAAAATATGCTTGATTATACAATCACAATACGTAAAATATAACCACTGAAGTTATAAGTCAAGCGAAACCATTCAATTATTTGACTACAATACAATAAACAAAATATTTAGGTTAACAATTTTACATTGAAGAATTTAGCTTGCTCGATATGTGTGACAAAGTTAACTTGGAGAGAATTAATTAATACATTTTAATACAACCCCTGCACAGTATTGTGGTGTGAAATATGGCCTCAGGAAAATTATTGTTCATCTTGTATGTGATGCCTAATTTGAATGCTATAGCCTTACTAAGTTAGATCAATATTTATTACGTTGGTATCGCAAGGCTGCAATGGTACACTTAGGTTTGTGTTCGGGGTTGGAGTTTAGGCTTACTTCAAAATGGCGACTTGGTGGTCAAATTTTCAGGTAGCAGAACTGAATTATTGGCAACTTCGATATTTTAGATGGTGCTTCTAGTAGACAAGAAGGTGCAGAAGATATGTAAGCCAGTAGCTATTAAAACACAAATAGAAGCTAAGCCTATACAATAGCTATTAGTATGAGTAATAGCACTGGTAACCGTGCTATTCGGGGATTAATAGCACGTGTAATGTGATTGAAATAGAACTCGGCTTCGCCTCGTGCTATTTCAATTGCTTTACAAGTGCTATTGATCCCTAGTAGGCTAGCTTTTAAAAAGTCATTTGCAATTGTAGTTATATTATATCGTTCACTCACTATCTCCTTATTTCAGGATTAGCTTCCACTAGAATTTTCTTTTCAATGTGCAGCTCCTCCTAATCTGTTGTAACACATTCCGTCTAATACAGGTAGAGGTAAAGAAAGACATTGTCTCCAACTAAAAACAACTCGAACTGTACGTTTCCAAGGTTAACACTGCACGCGTGCGCACTTACCCGTACTATTTCAATTAGTTACGGAGGTATTTCACTTAGTTTCCACTTAGTTGCTGAGGTATTTCAATTAGTTACGCGCTATTTCACTTTCCCCGTGCGATTTCAATTGAACAGCAATTTTTCCCATACAATTTTTAATGGGTAACTTATGCACCATACTATTAAATAGCAAATAGAATGTAGCAGTGTGAAGTAAACCAGACATTTGACTAGAGCTTTAGAAAACTAAGAAGTTGAGAATTTTCATCATGACATTTAATTATCTACTAATAGTCCAGTATCAGATTTGGAAAATTTGTCTATTTGTAGACATATTTTTATCAATTTTTTTAATTTTTTTTATTTCCTTGACAATTTAGCAGTGAAAGTGTTAATAACTATCACTTGGTAAATTTAACAAATTACTGTAGTTCACATAAAAAAGTTTACCTCAAATTCGTATATTCTTTCATTCTTTTCTTTTGTTTTCTTCATGTGTAACACATTGGCTATGTTGAGAAATCTCCCCAGATTTCTTCCATGCATCTTCTCCATTGCACCCTGTACTGGTGTTAGTGTCTCCAGTAGTTACTCAGAAGTAGGTCTTGTTTGAGGAGTATTGTGCAGGCAATTAGTCACCACCTCTACTAGAACAGGATGAGATTCCAAGAACTGATTCTCTAACTTCTTCATGTACACCTCACGATGCTCTACTTCAGAGCGACCAATAAGTCGGCCAGGATTGTGTGGATCTGAAGGTGTAGTCAATAGCAGTTCTCCTGGAAAAGTCTAACAAATGATTAAGGTTGATTGATATTTGTGTGAAAGGCAATTAACATCATCAAAATATATATTCATTATCAAGGTTATTCTCATGCTAAGTTCACCTACTACATAATGGTACAATACCTATCTCACTAATGTTCACATGTTAGTATTATAATAAGTTGATTGATTCGTGAACTCCTGACTTAATACAGCATAATGTAACCCAAACAATTACACACATTGCCAAGAAAATCATTAATTGAATTTTAAAGAGTTTTGAACTAATAGTGTATGTTGAATATTCAAGTTGTGAATACCTGTGTCAGTACATAAAGGGCAAGATGTCCGAATGTGAACACATCTAGAGATGGGCCATATCTGTGGCTCTCGCTGCTACAATCTCTCCAACTCCTTCATTCCCAGGATCCAGTAATAGCTCATGCATATGCTTGGCAGCACAGATAAACTTGCTATATTTCACCTGAAATACCATCGGTTATCAGTTAATTAAATTGAACAAGGGTCAAGTTCAGTATTTAAAAAGAGGATTATTTGATAGCATGAGGGGACTGAGTGTATTTGATGGTGTATATAAACTACAATAATTTAAACTTCATTGAGAAATTTGTACCATTGATGCATAAGCTAGGTAACCTTACAGGGTGAGATTTAACAATTCCAAGCATTGTAAAGTTAAACACTCCGCTTACTTCTAACACTGAGCCATGAGGACCTGTTCCAAGAATCTTCCCAGTAGGTACCACTCTGTCTAAGAAATACCGTTGTAACTTCGGATCTCTTCTATAGGTTCTAGACAAGCCAGGTCTCCTAGCCCCATAGTTGCTTCAGCAAAAAACTACGATTTTGCCACTCCCCCTATGAAGGATAAACAATAGTCTCGCATTGCCAACCCTTTACCTCTATAAATAACAGTGACTATATGAGGTACAGGGTCGACAACGCGAGACTAGATAAGACTACTCATTAAAGAGGTCACTCAAATTGGAAACGTGACGTATCTGGGCTGCGTTTTGAGTTGCTAACCTTTGGATAATAATAGGTAAAGGTCATCAAGCCAGGCTACTGAGAAGGAAAAGGTGCCCGCCAATCACATTACATTCGTCCGGCTGCAACTAGATCTTATAAGGGGAGGCAGTTACAGTAACACTGCGTACGAACGGGAACAGGTATCAATATTATGCTTGGTACATGGGCAACCTCTCCTAATTACATGTAAAACTGAAAAACTGTACGTAACTCAACTGAGCAATGTAGTTTTCAACCATTAAATTTGGTGATGACTTTTTATGCATTGACAGTATATGAAGGATGATATTCTTGTGGCAAACCTGAACACATGAATTGTTGTTTATTTTATCCAATGCATAGCCATCTATAAAGCCACTGTGAAACTGCTGTTCTTTTTATTGCCGTTAAATGACGAGTGTCAAACACATCAACTTATTTTGCTTAGTGGATTGTAAGAGTCTTTGAAAGACTATTTTAGTTTGTGTTATAATAGCAAGTATGATTGGAAATCATTATTAAATCAGAGGGGTAGGAGAGAAGGGGCAGGAGGGGCGACTGTTTCCCCACTTTAAAGAGGATAGTATAGTGCGGTATGAATGTAGCCAGTGGTTTAAAACAACAAGATTATTTCAATTTGAATACGGTTAAAAATTTTCATTTTTAGATTTCTTCATAACTTTTGGACAAATAACAATTTGATTCAAATTTTCATCGTGATATTGGGTTCTATGGTAGCAGTGCTGCTGAAAGATTATCACTTCAAACTGAATACGATCAATTTGGGGGTGCAGTCTATTTTTCTATTGTTATTTTTAATTGTGGTGGCCTCAGCCCTTTACTTTTTATCTCCTTGTAATGACAGGGGGGCCAATTTATTAGCAAAATCCATAGTATAACTCACACTTGAATGTTGAAATCTACATTTTAGCTTTATTACTTTTCAACTGTATTCCAGAAAATATAATGTGTAGAATATTTTTTCTCTTTTGCATGTAGCTATGTAATTATGCCACCCCCCTTTTCAACTACCAATCTGAAATTTCAAGCTTTAGTGTGGTGCTAGACACTAAAAGAAACCAGACAAGAGAAACTACAAAAAAGCTCTTGCAGTGTTTCTCTAAACTTTCTATTGAGGTGTAGCTCTGAGTACTCTCTTCTTTACTTCATCCATCATAAGGATAAAATCATACACCTTGGTTATCTAGCTCACCATTTGTGTGAGGAGTATCAAAAGTTGGATTTAACCAACTATGACCTGTCAACCAAATGATGTTATGGTGATTACAACTCCAAGGTCCAAGTGCCATGGCCTCCTTCCTATTCCAAATCATCTTCTTATGCCTCTGACTTAATGCATTCTATTTTTGCTGTTTGCTTTCAAAGGTGGCAATCATTGTCCTACATTATGTAAGAAAATAAATATCTGGTCAAACTTTCAGTAGTCAGTTGGTATTAAAAGCCGCAAAGCCAAATAAAAAGCTAGAATGCCTCCCAAAAAGAAAGATTGCTTCAGAATCTGAAGGTGCAGGACTTCTTATGGGTAGATTTGGCACTTTACTGAAGTTTTGCATTGTGGGTTTGCCTAATGGCTAACTTAAATAAAGCTTAGCATTGATGTTATTATTTATTTTCACATGAAGTCTACTTTCTTCAGTGTTATCACTAAGCTTCTAGCAGAATTTTTCCCTTTGTCCACCATAGATCCTAATGACAATAAGTAACTTTAATCGTTGGTTCATTGTTGTACATGAATAGTTCAGTGATAGTGTGCTTGTGTGTTAAATAAGCGGTCAAGGGTTCAATTCCCGGTGACAACCAAATACTTTTAATTCTTTATTGTTAAATAAGCATGTAAAAGAGAGATAATACATCTAATATAATTATAGTTTTACGAGGATCACAGTCATCATACATCCCAAATTAAAGTAATAGTTGGCACTCAAAACTTTAAAATAATTTTCAATGGAATAGATTGCATTTCTATATAGCTGCTAAATTTACAAAAAGTCAAAATTTTATATACAATTTGTAAATTAGCTAGACCTATTGTATTTCAATCATCAGTTATTTCAAGTGAATAAATTGATGGACTAACTTTAAACTGAAACTATTAATGCTATGTAGCTTTGAATTCCTTGCCAGTTTTCTCAGAGTCTTCATTTGAGAAACAATTCCTACATCTGCAGAAGTCTATCAGAGTTGGGAGAAGAAGTAATGAAGAAAGAAGAGGAGCCAATGTAGGATACTGAGTCGGAAAAATCATTCAGTTCAATATCTAGTTCTGAAACATCAGAACTGAAAAAAGACGTATCCATAAAAACCTTGGTGGTAAGTGCAACCTTCACACACTTACTGGATGACGAAGATGTGGTTAGACGAGAGAAGATTATAAATCAGGAATCTCCAATTGGTCTATTGTCTTTTATCATCGTAAGATCAAGGTATGGTACTAGCTAGCTATATGAAAAAATTACAGTCTTAGGTCTTAAGTAATTGTTGATGATGAAATAAATAATAGTACCATATGAATATCATTTGTGTTTGTGATACTTTAATTCTTCATGTTAATATAATATTATATATTATATATATATTTATATTGATGGTATTTTTGTATTTAGAATGCACCATCTGTACTCTGCAATTCAGTTTATCCAGGACTTTGCAGGGAGTACCAGTCTACAGAGTGAGTATAAATCACTATTCAGTAAACTCAAAGACGGTTACTACCAACAAGAACACTCAGTTAAATCAACCCTACCTGTATCACCAGCAGTCATGGTTTCCTTCAGTACATCTCATGTCATCAAATCATCAACAATTATGTTAACTTTCAAATATAACTTGTTAATGATTACATCAGTCTCGAGAAGATTATATCTACATATTTTTATACATTACTATAATACTGGCAATTTAAGTCTGTTTATAGTTGCAGTGAAAATGTAGTCCTAATAATAATGTTCCTAGCTATGTTGCAAATATTGACAGGCTTAAGGTTAGGGTAAAGGGTTACCTCATGAATATTAATGAGTTATTATTTCCCTTCTTTATGTCACATTTAAAATCCTATGACAATGAAATTACAAATAAAAACTATAAAAAATGTTCAAGGCATTCTAGAATTTCAATAGTTAGCTATCTACAAATTAGGCGGCTAATTTTCAATTCATTAGCTTACCACAGTCTGCATCAGCTTTACTCCACAGTTGTTGATCAAATTCACTCTTTTTATTTTTTTTAGAAGAATTATACCTTCTGCTGGACCACATTGCAAAATATTGCTGTAAGACTGGGCAAAAACTTGAATTTCCTGTAGTCACATATTTAGTACTTCATGCTTCATTACCATTCCTGTAGAGAATGGGGCTAAATGCTCTGTACTCAAGGACATTTATCCCTATCCACTACAAAAAAGGTGGTGAAAGCATGAAATGTCCTAAATACGTTACTACATTGTTGTAATGTATACACAATTGTATATTGAGGATTCATTGTTTGCTACTACCTCCATCCTCTCTTGTTATAGTTACTAGGTCAAATTGCAACATAATTATAATTATTTGCTTTTTATATTTCTGAAAACATTAACAACAACCTCATAAACTACTTTAAATTATAATAGCTAACTTGTACAAATCAATTTCATAAAAACAAAGATATTAATTAGTGAATGGTAGAAGTAAACAGTTTCTTAAGCCTGCTTTTCCTATCATATCCTCCCATAACATGGACCTTGTCTAATGTCATGATACAGGTAGAGTTACGTAAAGCATGCGGTAGTTGTCCAGCCTGGACCCATGTATTCGTCTTAGGGACATAGTGCTGGATGGTGGACACTGACTTCTCACTCTTCATGTCCACACCACCGACTGCCAGTAGAGATCCTCCAATGTTGAGTGGAGAGGATTGTGTACAGTTGAGTGAAGGCAGTTTGTTCCATATGTTGGAACTGTCTGATGAGGAGTATAAAACAAGAGCCTCCAGAGATACACTATAGACATCAGGAGTATCACCCACATACTCATACCATCCCCCCATGAAGTACCAGGTATCTCCTATTGTAATAGACTTCATCCTCATCCATGGTGTTGGTGTAGATGGTCCAGTGGACCACTGCATGTTGGATACATCAAGTACCTCAACAGTTCGTAAACATAATCCATGGTAACCACCAGCCACCACCAGCCAATGTTTATATGCGGTAGCTGAAGGTAACCAGCGAGGTGTAGACATAGGAGGGAAGGGGTGTGTCCACTGGTTGCTGCTGGGCTGCCACTCTCCTAGCTCACTGCTATCAGATCCATCTCTATTTCTTCCTCCCACCACAACTAGTTTGTTGCTGATGGTAGTCATATCAAACGACGTGGTACTGTATGGAGGTAGAGTGAGCCACTGGCAGGACTGTGTGTTGTAGACCATCACTGTGTAGTAATCCTCACGTCGGTCAGTCGCTCCTCCTCCAACATACACTGTATCATTTATCTTTACTGATTGGATGTAGACACTCATAGCCACTGGCATGTCAGAACCACACCTCCAGTCTAGTTCTAGAGGGAATATCTAAGTAATATAAATTACATTATCTGTAGTAAATTAGCAAATTTGTACAACAATTAGAAAAAATATTGTTTATGTTACAGGCATACTTCATTAAATATAAAATACATAGTGTTGCTATGCAATGTTTACATTCCATTGGCAATTTCAATACTAATTAAATAATGTGGGGAAGTTACCAAAACCCACCTAACTGTTGCATTACCTCAACACTCACTGGACTGTTTATCATCTCTGTGGTCTGTGATTTATCATGGAATCAACCTATTCTTTTGACATTTGGTTTTATGGTCAATGTCATGTCATGATTGTATGCTTTTGTGTTGTTGGTTTTTTTCAGTTGTGCCTTGAGTTCTTTTTATGAAAAATTCAAACAATCTTGTATCGCTAGTGAGCTATTACACTGGCAATGAGGTTCGAGACTTTACCCACAATGGCAAGAGTATGGTGCCTTGAATTCGTTTGACCTCGCCTCGGGAGACTGGAAGTCTTATGTCGAACAGGCGAAACTCTACTTCATGGCCAATGATGTCGAGGGGATGCTAAGCAACATGCTATCTTCCTCAGCTCGTGCGGGGATGCAGCTTACAGGTGAATCAAGGACGTTTTGTCTCTGCACAACCCAACCGAAATCAGCTTCAAAGATATCTGCACTCTGATGATGGCGCATCTGCAACCTCAAACCCTCGGAAATCGTTCAACTTTTTCGTTTCAACACCAGATCTCATCAGGCTCACAAAACTGTTGCTACATACTTCACTCAGCTAAAGCACTTGGCGGAAACCTGAAAACTCAGCGACACGGCGGCACGGCTCCAAGAAATGATACGGGACCGACTTGTGTGCGGAATTGCCAACGAAAGGTGGCAACAGAAAGTATTGGCTGAAGAAGATTTGACATACGAGAAAGCCTACAAGCTTCTCCTCAGTCTAGAAGCTTCTGAAAAGGAAGTCAAAGACTTTAGCAGCAGTTCAAGCAGCAACTTTACTTCTCAGGTACACCAGCTCCGCCGTCGGCAACATCAGCGCTCGCCACCCACTGCACTAGGATCGACTTCCTCAGCAGGAGCCAAGCAAAATGTTCAAAAGTGCTTTCATTGTGGAGGAGACTACCACAACCTGGACAAGTGTCGTTTAAAGGATGCAGAGTGTAGATATTGTTGCAAGAAAGGACACATTGCAGCAGTGTTCAAACACATGGTCAGGAATAACAAGTCGTGACCCATTCATGCAACCTCGGCAGAAGGTACTGTGGATGAGTACGAATTGCCCATCGACTGTTTATCAACAGCTGACAACGAAGCTATGATAGTCACCGTGAACCTGGATTGTATGGTAGTCATCATGGAAATCAACAGAGGCGCTTCACTCTCTATCATGAGCTACTCTACCTTTTGCTCGACCTGGCCAATGGATTGCTCTGCAGACATCAAGTCTTCTGAGGCTTGGCTCCGCTCTTACACTGGAGAGAAGATTTCCATGAAGGGGGCCGTGGACATAAAAGTCAATTATGAGAAGCAGGAAGTCAATCTGGTGCTGACAATTGTTGAGGGAGAGGGACTTACTCTCCGGAGACGAAATTGGCTGCCGAGTCACCGAGACTTACCCGTTACCCAAGATGATGATTTGCTGGCATCCCAGGCACAGGAATTGTATTTTCGAAGCTGGATTTAACTCATGCCTACCAGCAAGTTGTCCTCGATGACGAGCCAAGCCAAATAGTCACAATCAATACACACAAGAGGTTGTATCAGGTAAAAGGATTACCTTTCGGAGTCGCCTCAGCACTTTCGCTATTCCAGCGCATAATGGAAAACCTTCTACAAAGTATTTCGGGTGTTTTGATTTACATTGATGATATTCTTGTCACAGGAAAGACCACCACTGACCACCTCCACAATCTGGAATATTAGCAAGCCACTACAGCATATTTTTAGGGAGATGTCAGTGGTTCCTCCTCTAGCTTCAGCTCATATTCAATACTGGGCTCTTTTGCTGGGAGGCTATGACTACACCATATCCTACAAGCCTGGACAACTACATGCTAATGCAGACATGCTGAGCCAACTACCGAGTTTGCCAGCTTCACCTAGCACTCCGTCCACACCCGAAACTGTGTTACTCATGGATATTCTCAATTCAGGTCCGGTTACTGCTGCGCAGATCCGGCAATGGTCAATGAAGGACATCGTCTTGGCCAAGGTTCGTGATGCTATTGTCACTGGAAATGTGCCAGGGAAGGGGAGGAATTCAAACCTTACCTGCAGTGCTGGGTGGAGCTCTTCGTGGAGCAACAGTGCGTGCTTCGCAGAGTTCGAGTAGTCATTCCGGCAAAGGGGCACCAGGCTATTATGGACGTCTTACATGAAGGTCATCCTTGTAGAACAAAGATGAAGGCACTCGCCCGATCGTTTGTCTGGTGGCCTGGAATTGACATTGACTTGGAAAGACGTGTCAAGGAATGCTACCAATGTCAACTCACCCGACATACCCCAGCTCAAGCTCCACTACATCCGTGGGAATTCCCAGCAGCTACGTGGGAACGCCTCCATGCCAATTTTGCTGGTCCTTACCTGGGTTACACTTTCCTTGTGGCTGTTGACGCTTACTCGAAGTGGCTCGATGATTTTCCACAGGTGACTACCACTTCCAGTATGACTATCGAGAAATTGAGAAACATTTTTGCCACTCACAGTCTACTAAAGGTATTAGTAACGGACGACGGGTCACAATTTACTAGTGGCAATTTTCAAGCATGAAAGTAATGGAGTTAAGCATATCTGCTTATCACCCTACCGTCCATTGACAAATGGCCTGGCCGAAAGTTCCGTGCAGAGATTCAAGGAACACATGGAGCGAATGTCCAAAGGATCGGTAGAAGAACTGTTCTCTCGGTTTATTTTGCTCACACCCCACTCGACAACCGGAATGTCACCCGCTGAACTTCTACTGGGAAGACGCCCCCGATCCAATGGACTTCCTGAAACCCAACTTGTCTGAGACAGTACAAGCCAAAACGGAAATGCAAAAGAAACACCATGATAGTCGAGCAAGAATACGAACTTTCAAGATGATGGATTAATAGTACATGAAGGATTTCTTAAATTCAGAGAAATGGGCACAAGGGAAAGTCATCTCTCTTATTTGATTGAATTGTGTGATGGACGTGTGCTTAGATGGCATGTTGATGCTGTGTTCGCTCGATTAGCAGATGTTCCCTCCGAATGTACTGAGATGCCATGTTGGCGATGTTTCTGAATCTGCCACCATTGCACCTAGCAATGTGGAAGAAGCCCCACTTACTGAGTCTGAAGAAATCATTGAAGCCAGTGGTACTGCCATTGATATTTCCCCCAACCCAATTCCAGAGCAACCTAGCACCGCTACATCTCCACCAAGGAGAAGATCCACTCGATATCGAGCACCCCCAGAACGTTATGGTTTTAATTAGACGTAATGAGTGCAAACATAGAGAAGGAGGAATGTGGGGAAGTTACCACAACCCACCTGACTGTTGAATCATCACCACAATCCACCTGACTGTTGCATTACCTCAATACTCACTGGACTGTTTATCATCTCTGTGGTGTCTGTGATTCATCATGGAATCAACCTGTTCTTTTGATGTTTGGTTTTATGGTCAATGTCATGTCATGATTGTTTATGTTGCTGGTTTTTATTCAGTTGTGCCTTGAGCTCTTTTTATGAAAAACTCAAACAATCTTGTATAGCTAGCGAGCTATTAAACATAACAGCCTCCCTAATGTAATGCTATGATGCATTCCTCGAATATTTTTATTGGCAAGTGAAAGAAGTGGGGAAGTTTAGCAGAGGTCCTCATTTATTGACCCCAATTATTATTGACCATTCCAACCTAAATTATCTACGAGTTGAAATTACAAAACAACCACGATTTTCCATTTATTATTCTGCTTCAGTTTGCTTTGTGGCTCTTTGTACCTTGTTTTCCATGCTCATTGTATATCAAGTGGTACATATGCCCCTTAGACATGCATGTGAGTTCCTTTTGTTCTCCTTAAAAAACAACTTTTATGCTTGACTCCAGTTTCTTCTGATACTACAGCATTTTAATGCTCAATTATTCATGCAAAATTCTTGTTTAACAAGTCGCAAAAAGGCCAGAGGTAATTTCAACCACTCCGCCATTTTTGGGTTGATAAGTGCCGCTTGTTGGTTGTCAAGAGCCATTGGTAGTCAGAATGGCATAGTGAAGTAAGCTACCACTACTTGAGGGGAAGCTGAGGTAAGTACAAATTACAAAAAAAAAACCGGCCATTTCTCTTGTAGCTGAGAACTAGTCAAAAATTACTGGTGATTCAGACTGATAGTCAAAATGGCTTAAATTTGATACTACAAGGGTACTACTCAAGAAATTTCGGTAAAACAAGGAATTCTGCTATAATTAATGGTCAACTGCTATGTATATAATCCACTTTTGTCAGCATTGGAATAAAAGCTTCTTCGGGTATACATCAGGATTGTAATTTAAGATAAATTAAAAAGGCAGGCTTGCTTGCCATTTGAGCACAAGTACACCAATAATTAATGTGTATGCTTGGACATACATAGGTCTATCTTGAATGTTGACAACTCACATTTTTGTGTTTGCTTGGTAATTTATCTCGTCTCAAACTCCACAAAACAAATCTTTCTGTTACAGAAATTTACCCTTATAATGCAAAGAAATTTATTTGTTTACCCCTTAGAATTAGGCTGTCACTAATACGATCTGAATGTTGCGCAGGGTGCAGTTAGATCGTACATAGTTATACTGGAGTTCATTTTCTATAGTTAGTAGCAGTGGTATGTTATCTTGGTTAATGAGATGTTTGTCATAGTTTTTCTTAAATGAAAATCAATTCCCCATATGTCAAGTCAACAAGAAAAAAAGAAGTCTTGTGTTGGTATATCTAGTGAACTGAGCATGTGTGTGTATATATAGAACCAGGTGTTTCACTTTTTGTGTGTTATATCTGCTGCTTAGTTAAGAATATTTTGTAGCACACAATAGATAATAGTTATTAGTTGTAAATTAGCCCAAAAATTTTTTTGCAGCCAATAAAGTATTTTAAATTAAAGTTAACTCGATGATTCGACTTCTTGCCAAAGTGGACTTTGGTATAGAAGTCGAAACGATGTTAAGTTTAATTAACAATATTATTGGTAGTAAAAAACTAGAAAATTTGATGTTATTATAATTATTCCAGCCGAGAATGACTGAATCATAATAATATTTTTTTGGCTAATTATTAAAATTCTTAGAAGTCCTCCCAATTTCTTTTGTTAGTAATCAAATTTCATCTAGTGTTAGGCTCTAAGCAGTGTGATAATTCGTTAGGAATGTTGGTTTGTCTTTAAGTCCTCAGAATTTACCATGAGTAATTACAACAACATTGAAACTTTCCCATACCAAATTTAAAAAAATCAACCTTGTATTAGCAATTCAGTGCTATTTGGAAGGAGGCTGGTTATTTAGATAGTCAGCATGATTTTGTTTTTAATTTTTAGAATTACTTGTGTAAAATAGCTTGCTTGCCATCTTTGCTGAAACACATCACTATTGCATTTTTTATAATAGTAGATACTAATAATGTATATATGTGAATAGTGTAAAGAAGTCTTATGTTGTAAAAATTAAATTGTATTTATTTGACTGCTATTTACCTGCAATATAACTCACATTATTATATATTATTCTCACTTCATAAAAACATTGAACACGGAAATGATAGTTGGAACAACAAGAAGCAAATAGTATTAGAACAGTAGTATGAAGCATACTTCTCCAAAATAAATAGAAGTTAGAAGAGTAATCAAATAATACAGACAATCCTATTGTGTCATTTTATAGTTAAGTTCAATACCTAGACTCTATTGATATAACCTGTATATACATTTTACCATTAAATTAATTGGATGGGTCGTCTAGTTATGGTTAAAAACCTATATAAACACCGTTTATAAGAATGCATAGTACTTACTAATGCTTTCTTGCTAATAGATACTGTGGTGATACGCTCTAGTTCCTTTGTTAGTCGCTCCACATCAGATTTAAGAATTTGTTTCTCTCTTTGATGGCGAGATTCTAGATGAAGCTTTTCTCCTTTGTGATGAGATTCTAACTGAATTCTTTCAGCTGCTATCTGGCTCCTCAGTTGATTGTTGTCAGTCTTCAGTTGATTAATTTCAGTCTTCAGTTGATTGTTTTCTACCTGTACTTGCACGACACTTGTCTCCAATTCCATTACACTTGCTTGCAATTGATGTTTCTCTTCAATAAGTTGTGCACTTGCAGACTGGAGCATTTTTTTGTCACTGTCTAGTTGTGCAATTTCATCGGTCAATTCTTTATTTTCTGATTCCAATCTATTTTCAGAAATCTAATTATAGCACATCAAATGATAACTTTAAACAATATTGAATAACAGTTGATTGCAGAGAATGACAAAAAATGTCTATTGACTATTTGTAGAGCTCAGCAGTCACTGTTTGCTATTGAGGTAAATTTGTTAGTAGTGAAAGAATTAATAATTACTTGGTAGCTAAATTTAACAAATTACTGTAGTTCACATATAAAAGTTTACCTCAAGTTCTTTTATTCTTCTCTTCTTTTCTTTTGTTTCCTTCATGTGCAACACATTGGCTATGTTGAGAGATCTCCCCAGATTTCCTCCATGCATCTTCTCCATTGCACCCTGTACTGGTGTTAGTGTCTCCAGTAGTTGCTCAGCAGTAGGTCTTGTTTGAGGATTATTGTGCAGGCAATTAGTCACCATCTCTACTAGAATAGGATGAGATTCCAATAACAGATTCTCCAACTTCTTCATGTACACCTCACGACGCTCTACTTCAGAGCGACCAATAAGTCGGCCAGGATTGTGTGGATCAGAAGGTGTAGCCAATAGCAGTTCTCCTGGAAAAGTCTAACAAATGATTAAAGTTGATTGATAATATTGTGCGAAAGACAATTAACATCATTGTGGAGTTACACACCTCATAATCTGAACATTATCAAATATTGCATGTATTGCTTATCTTCCTTTATTTCCTGTAATTTAGTTCATTTCCTGTACCTTAGGTTATTCCCACCATTTCATTAATTTTTATGCGTGCGCATACACCCGTGCATCATCTAGAATATAGTCGAACTTGCTACGTAACCTCGCCACTCACTAAGCATGCGTCAAATCTATTCATATTCTCTTGTATCATACAATTTTCTCAGTTCTGACCTCGTGCATAGTTTTGTCAAGACCGTTACCAAATATAACGTAACTATAGGGGGTTCTCCAAGATAGGCTTGAGAACCTTGAGCGGACCTGGGAAGCTCTTTGACGCTTGTGAACCTTTATCAGTTTGTCTACGTGCTGGTCAGACTTCTGGTGGCAGCCTACCTGTTCTCCGTCCCACCACAATCATAAAAATATATATTCTCACTATGAAAGTTATACTTATGCTAAGTTCACCTACTATTATAATGGTACAATACCTATCTGACTAATGTTCATTATAATAAGTTGATTGATTCGTGAACTCCTGACTTAATACAGCATAGTGTTAGCCAAACAATTACACATATTACCAAGAAAATCATTAATTGAATTTTTAAGAGTTTTGCACTAATAGTGTATGTTCAATATTCAAGTTGTGTTTACCTGCGTCAGTACATAAAGGGCAAGATGTCCGAATGAGAACACATCTAGAGATGGGCCATATCTGTGGCTCTCGCTGAGAGCCTCTGGTGGCATGTACACAGTGGTCCCCGGATTCTTTGAGAGTGTTTGGGCTAGTTGAGTTGGTTTTAAAGTTACCATGCGAGAGTTTCCCATGTCAGTGATCTTAGCTGTCAGAGACGATGTGAGGAGGATGTTCCTTGCAGTCAGGTCTCTGTGGACTATTGGAGGCCCTCGACTATGCAAGTAAACTAAACCACTGCCTGTGTCTGTAAGAATGGAGATCTTGACTGCAAGTGGAATATTCGGGGAACACTCCAGGAGGTCGTCCACACTCATTTCTAGTCTCTCCATCACCAGTAGAGGTAGCTCTGATCCCTCAAGGAAACACAGACCAAGGAACTGTGTTATGTTAGGATGTCGGAAACCTGCCATGAGTTGACATTCTCTTTGATATCTGTCTACAGTCTCTCCAACTCCTTCATTCCAAGGATCCAGTAATAGTTCGTGCATACGCTTGGCAGCACACAAAACCTTACTGTATTTTACCTGAAGTACCATCATTTATCAGTTAAATAAATTATTAACAATGCTCAGTTTCTGCATTAAAAAAAGGATTTTTTTGACAGCATGTATAAACTACAATGATTTAACTTCTATTGACAACTTGGTACCATTGCATAAACTTCAGAACATTACACAGAGATCTAACTATTCTAAGCTTTCTTCTAGCTGCTAAATTAGAACTCACTTCTAACACTGAGCCATATGAACCTGTTCCAAGTGTCTTCCCTGTAGGTACCACCTGGTCTAAGAAATACTGTTGTAACTTAGAATCTCTTCTAAAGGTTCTAGACCAGCCTTGTCTCCTAGCCATGGTTAGTAGTTCACTCAAACCCTGCTATCGTGCCACGCCCGAACGAAGCCACTGTATAAGGAGGTACCCACGGCTTAAATGGGAAACGCGTCGTACAATTATTAGGTGCGTTTGTACTACTCTTGCGTAGCCTACCTTTACACAACCAAAAATATCACCTGATTCTATACTTTAAACAGTCATGGTACTTTATGATATTGATACAATCCTTGGCAAAGGATATCGATACAGTAAGTTTGGGCCATGTCTTGTACCAGGTTTTGGCGGTCAACATTGAATAAACGTAAACTTCAACTTCGATACAAGGTGTGCCAGTATTGAACCAGTCCGAAGCTATTCAATATAGCTAGTATCAATACTGTCATTATTTTCAGTACTGTATCAATGTTTGTTTGAATTGCTGTTTTTAGATTAAAAAATATTTATATAGAGCATACTTTAAATGGCTAAAAATACAAAAGAAAATTCATATACATCAACATAAAGAGCTCATACAGTACATATTAAGATAATGTAGCTCAATGAGTCTTTGACAAGGTCTCCGTGAAAACATGTAGTCTCGTGGGAGGGCCAGACTCTCCTGCCCCTCCCTCCGCTCGAGAAAAAAAGCGGTATGGTAAAGGGTCTGGCATGCGAGACTAGAAAACATGCATGAATAATGGCTCCATTCAATGGTTTTGCCATGAAGATAGTGAACGTCAATGTCATTAAAGGGCAGTGTAACTCGTTCATTACAGGAACACCAGATGATTGTATACATTCACATCCCCTTATCACACAAAATTTCTTTCCATCATGCATCTTGAGTCAAGTAGAAACTGTCACACTTCATCTACAAAGACCATTTGATCCAATATCACAGCAACGCAATAAAAATTATATAAATAGATGAATATCAAGTTTATGCTGAAAGAGGAATTAGATAGCAATAAAGATTTGAATTTTTTAATGTTTACCTCGTAATGTTCAAAAGATAGCTTAACAAATCCCAACATGAACCAATTTTTTATCATCTCCAAGCACGCACTTAAAAACTTGAAGTTCATCTTTCATTATAATGGTATGGTGATGGACAATAGACTAGTGGTGACTTGTAAGCTCTGAAATCTGGGGAGGGGAGTGTTGCTTGGATAGACTTGCATGTTCTTAATTAGGCCCTGACAGATTATGCTAGCATTTTTTCTAGAATATTATAGCATAAAATTGAATAGTGGAATAATTCTATAATAGTACTAGCATTTAAAAGAATAATAAAGGAAAAATAAGAATAATCAGTCCTGAATTATTACAGACAATCAATATTATAGTGTTTTTTCTTATACAACAAAATGACATAAACATTTAGAAATGTAATTATGATGTAGATACTCATTAAAGCTGTTGGGTTGTGTAGGCCACTCTGCTATTGTACTTCCTAAATGGGGAAAGTTTGAAATACTGGATCACTTGTCAACTCAAACTAAGAATCAGTAAATTATTTGGAGGATCATGCTAAACAATTTCTCTTCTTGAGTAAACCAACTTTTATACAGCTTATAGGACTTAAAAGAAAAACTAACCAATTTACAAATTATAAGGGAAGAGAATTCGAAGGTGCATCCACTGCTAAACATTAATAAAATTCTTCAATTACTAAATCTATAGTATTCCCCAAATGTCTGGTAAGGTTTCTTATGATTAAACTTTTCAGCTACTGCAGAGCATGTGTTTTCATTAATATTTTACAGGGACATTCAAAATTTTCACTGAAATAGCAGCATTGCTAAGTATACATTAACCTATTATAAAACCCTACAAAAAAATCATTAAAAAATGAAAATTTTGTTTTTTAATGTAGCTATTTCATTTGTGATTTACTAATTAATCCAAATATTCCAATTTATAGACCTAACACTGCCTAAAAAGTGTCCATTGACAACCAAAACAAAATCGTAGATTAGTGTATAATGTGTTGATAACTAGTTTGTTAACCTCTACAGCCTTGTAAATTTTTTGTTAACTCTAATTAGCTACCAAGACAGTTTACGGATTTTGTTATGGTTGTAAATGGACTCTTTTCACCCTTTGTAACGGTTGGGCAATATCAGATTTTATAATTTGTTGTGAGTCCAGAAAGGTATCCTCATTGTCACAGAATATCGTCACGTATGTGAAATTTTGTCACTTTTGTAAGAATTATCATTTTGGTATCTATTATCATCTATATGTTTATCCTCACTTACATGCACTCATTGCAAGATCATTTTGGCAATTAGCCAGTAAAGAGTTGTATTCCGTCTGAAAAGTTATGTGCTGCGAAAAATTGTATTCACCTGCTCCCTAATTTGAAACAGGCTACCAATATTATATGTGTGTAACTTAAACTTAATTCTGAGCAATGTTTTCATGACTACATTATTTTAGCTACTGCAACATTATTATCACCATAATCTGTGAGGTGTTTTGGGATCAGGGCTTAGTAGTTGAACCAAAGTTTACAGCCGGAGCCTAGGTAACAATCCAGTCCCAGCAGGTATGCTACCACCAATCTATGAAGTTTCTAAAGCGTCTTCCTGTTGTTTTTATCTCTGAAGCTTGTCTACTAACCCTAACTAAATCCTTAGTTGAATGGGAAGTTATATTAGAGTAGTTAAATATAATAATTAGCCATCAGTGTCCAGTAAGGTGCAGAATATGATGCAACAAATAAGACTAACTGAAAAAGAAGATAGTTGGATGGATGGTTGAAAAGGAGGTTTTGATGTGGACTATTATTATAAATTTATAGCCAACCACCCAAATAGTGATACTGATGGTGTAACTTGTCTTGTTCAAGTTTTGCGGGGGGAGGAGGTGAGAGGTATGGTTGATGAGGTTGATTTGTAGCAGTTAATTGCATATTTGGTGAAATATGCACAAATGCCTAATAGCTAATTCTTATATTAATTTCCATAGTTTTTATTTAAACTGTTTTATGTGTTGCCTGGTTTTCTATTACTATCCATGTTGACTGATGATCATAAAATACTGTGTCATTGTGAGTTTGACCATTGGCTTAGGTCCAGGCTCACTAAAGAGAATGTGTTAATCAAACTACAAAAAATATATAATATATAAATATTTATTCCAACCTAGTTATCTTCACAATGATATTTTATGGTACAGGACCTGTGAAATAACTCAAGACATTTCACTTTGTTATTTCAAGCAGTGCTGTGTAAGCTCAGTTACACTAGTAGTTATAAAAACCTGCTAAACTTGTCGATTTTTACAGCTACCTTCTTCTGGTGTAGCTACTCAACCTGGTTAGAGCAGCTGTTAGCTGGGGGTGTAAGTAGCACTCTAAGACCACTTTACTGTGAGTTACTGGTCCTCTAGTATAACTACAGCAGTTACGATATCTAGGATAGAATAAACCACTTATTACACTCATCAAAGTGATATGGCTAGATATTTCACTCTCAGGCTTTATTTTCACTATCCTCTGGCTCTTGACAATATTATATTAGCCTGCTCACATTCTGACTCATGTAATCAGTATTGTAATATTATATATAATACTCATTGCATGAGTCAGAGTGTGATATGATGACATATTTCATGAGCAGGCTATTTTATTTTCATAAGCCAGAGAGTGAAATATGTAGCCATATTACTCTGACCAAGTGTAATAAGGTGGTTTATTCTACACTAAATATCTTCACTGCTGTAGTTAGTTAGTACTAGAGGACTGGTAACTCACAGCATAAAGTTGGTTGTAGGGGCTACCCACACCTGCAGCTAATATTTTAGCAGCTGCTCTAACCCAGTTAAGTAGCCTACTTAAAAGGAAAGTAGCTGTAAAAACCAGGAATGTGACAAGTTTGTCTTGTTGCTATAACTACAAGGGTAGTGAGCTGGTGCAGTACAGCATGAACTAACAACCTAATATCTTGAGTTACTTCACAGGGTCATGTAACGGAAGTTATCACTGCAACGATATCTAAAGTGGAATATAATATATTATATTATAATGTGATATATTTGACTGCATGTATATACTAAGTCTAGATAGTAAAAATGTCTTTGTTCCAGTGCATTATAATTTCAGATCCATCAAATAGTTTAGCATTTGTGTGTAGGGTCACAACTGCTACAACTGTAAGCTTGTAAGGAGGTATGTTAGAGAGAGAGAGCATGGAGTCCCAGCTGGAACTAGGCAAACAATAAATGTAGTGACATCTGAACAAATCATTTATTTGTTTTATTTATAAGCTCTGTTGCTGGGCACATAATAATAGTATAGAAAGACTAAGTAAAATGAATAAGTCCATTCAATGTAACTCCAAGTAATAACTGTACATTGTTGGTTGAATAAGTCATCTTGTTTTGTATATACTTTTGTATATTGAGGATTTATTGTTAGCTACTAGCTCAATCCTCTCTTGTTATAGATATACTAGGTCAAATTTGTATATACTATAACTATTCGCTTTTTTATAATTCTGTAAACATAAACAGTAACCATGTAAACAACTTTTAAATTGTAATAGCTAACTTGAACAAAACAATTCCATAAAAACAAAGATATTAATTAGTGAATAGTAGAAGTAAACAATTTCTTAAATGTGCTATTCCCATCATATCCTCCCATAACATGGACCTTGTCTGATGTCATGATACAGGTACAGGTAGATACTACATGTGGTAGTTGTCCAGCCTGGACCCAGCTATTAGTCTCAGGCACACAGCGCTGGATGGTGGACACTCGCTTTTCACTCTTCTTGTCCCAACCACCGACTGCCAGTAGAGATCCTCCAATGTTGAGCGGACAGGATAGTGCACAGTTGAGTGAAGGTAGTTTGTTCCATATGTTGGAACTGTCTGATGAGGAGTGTGAAACAAGAGCCTCCAGAGATACACTATAGACATCAGGACTACACTGCCGCAGTTTACCACACTCTCCCCCCATGAGGTACCAGGCATCTCCTATTGTAGTAGACTTCATCAACCTCCACGGTGTTGGTGTAGATGGTCCAGTGGACCACTGCATGTTGGATACATCAAGTACCTCAAAACTAGCATGTAAATAAACTCTATGGCAACCACCAGCCACCACCAGCCAATGTTTATATGAAGTAGCTGTAGGCCCCCAGCGAGGTGTAGACATAGGAGGGAAGGGGTGTGTCCACTTGTTGCTGACAGACTGCCACTCTCCTAGCTCACTGCTATCAGATTCCTTTCTATTTCTTCCTCCCACCACAACTAGTTTGTTGTTGATGGTAGTCACAGCAAACCCCCTAGTACTGTATTGAGGTAGAGTGTGCCACTGGCAGGACTGTGTGTTGTAGGCCATCACTATGTACTTATCCTCACCTCTGTCAGCGTGTCCTCCTCCAACATACACGGTATTATTTATCTCTACTGATTGGATGTATGTACTCATAGCCACTGGCATGTCAGGACCACGCCTCCAGTCTAGTTCTAGTGGGAATGTCTAAATAATAAACAATTACATTATCTGTAGAAACTTTGTATAACATAACTCATATTTATTTGCAAACAATTTATATATAGAAAATTGTTTATGTTACTGGCACACTTTATTATTAAATAATAAAAGTCATACTGTTGATATGGTTACCGTTTACATGCCAATGACAATTTTATCACTAATGTCATAACAGACTCCCCAATGTAATGCTATGATACACATCTTCAAGTGAAAATATTGAAAAGATTAGCGTAGATCCTCACTTATCGACCTTAATTAATATCGACCACGCCAGCCTCAATTATGCACTGGTTAAAACTACAAAAGAAACATGTATTTCCATTTGTTATTCTGCTTCAGTGTGTTTTGTGGCTCTTTATATCTTGTTGTCTTCCTCCTTTTTTTTATATATCATGTCAAATTGGAAGGTCTTGACTCCAGTTTCTGATACTACAGATACTATTAAACTTAGACTAATGAGTCCTGCGAAATGTTTCATGTACAGTCACAAAAAGCCAGATGTAATTTCAAACACGCTGCCTATTTTTGGGTTGCTAAGTTCCACTTATTGGTTGTCAAAAGCGATTGATAACCAGAACGGCTTAGTAAAAGGTAGCTACTACTACTCGGAGGAAGAAGCTGGGGTAAGTACTAATTAAACATTAAAAAAACTCTGGTCTTTTTTTCTGTAGCTGAGAACTAGTATTACTGGTGATTCAGAAAGTCAAAATGGCTTAAATTTGATACTCAAGAAATTTCGGTAAAAAAGTAATTCTGTAATCATTTGCTATACTCAGTGGTCAACTGCTATAATATAGAATCCACTTTTGTTATCATTAGGTATGGAATAGAAACTTTTTTGTAAACAATATAACAAAATTGTAATTTAAGGTGACTGAAGAAGGCAGGTACGCTCACCATTTGTGCACAAGCACACTACTAGTTTCTATGTATGCTTGGATGTACTTAGGTCTTTCTTGTATTTTGACCCTCAGATATTTGCGTTTGCTTTGGTAATTGATTCCGTCCCATACTCCACAAAATGGAATCTTTCTGTTACTGTTATTTTACCCTTACAATGCAAAGAAATTTAAATGTTTTAATAAGCTGTTTGTCACTGATCTTACGTGAAAATCAATTGCCCAATCTGTCAAGTTACCAAGAAAAAATGAATTCTTGTGTTGGTACCTCCAATGAACAAGTGTGTGTGTGTGTGTGTGTGTGTGTGTGCGTGTGTGTGCATGTGTGTGTGTGCATGTGTGTGTGTGTGAGTGTTGTGTGTTACATCTGTTACTTAGCTAAGAAAAATTTGAAGCTGACAATAAATGAGTAAATCTGTTTTACTGTGCAATAATTCCTTAGAAATGCATGCTGTTTTTTAGTCCTAAGAAGCTGTCATTGACATTGAAACTGTTCCCATACAAAATTAAAAAATTAAGCCTTTTTTTTTTTTTTTTTAGCAATTCTGTGCTATTTGTCAGGAGGCTGTTTATTTAGATAGAATTTATTTTTATTTTTAGAATTACTTGTCTAGAATAGCTCGCTTGCCATTTTTGCTGAAGCACATCACTATTACATCTTTTACAATAGCAGATAATAATGTGTATATGTATATTTATGTGAATAGTGCAAAGAAGTTTTATGTTGTAAAAACTGAATCTTATTTATTTGACTGCTATTTACCTGCAATATACACACAGCAAATTATTTTGTTTATTCTCACTTTATAAATACAATGAACACGGAAATGATAGTTGGAACAACAAGCATCCTTATAGGTGACCGGATTTGTGAAAACCCGGCTAAACGCGGCATCTAAAGTTTTCTAATTTACTCTACCAGTAGGCTGCACGGGGCCTTGGGATGCCTTCCTCCTAATTTGGAAGCTGTAGCACAAGCGGTCTTCGCCCTACGCACTACAACACTTCAGTATTTTTGCTAAACTTATTATTGCTGATTTCGGAAAAACGCCCGGTAAAGGCGTTGCTAAGGTCAGGGGGCGTGTCTTGTGTCCGTATACTATTACTGCGTGTCTCCGGGACACTATGGAAAAAATCGGTTACAGGCGGATTGAAAGAAGTCTAAAAGGCTTAATACAGGGCTCCTTAAGAAACTATGATGACGAGAATTGCGTGAGTACGTGAATTATGTAGAATAGCAAGTGAATTAGTTAGCTACAGTTTTTTCCCGGCTGTTAGTGAAAAGCCCGCCAATAATTTCTTAGCAACTCTCCGTACACTACTCCAACCGGCTAGTGTTTCTAGCCTCCTAGTGTGTGTTCTAGAGCACGCCAGAGCTTACAACTGCGTCATAAGCTAGAGCTAACTGGTGTCTATCCATTTCTGCCATAATTTTTTTTTCGAAAAAAATCGACCCATAAGGCTTTACCCGGTGATACTGAAAAACATTGTTTGCCGCGTTTAGGCGGATTTTCCCAAATCCGGTCACATAGTATTAGAACAGAGGTATGAAGCATACTTCTCCATAAAAAAATAGAATTTAGAAAAGTAACCAAATAATACTGACAATCCTATTGTGTCATTTTATAGTTTAGTTGAATACATAGACTCTATTGATATAACCTGTATATACATTTTACCATTAAATTAATTAGATTTGGGACAAGTAGTTTTGGTAAAATATAAGAAAATGCACTGTTTATAAGAATACAAAGTACTTACTAATGATTTCTTGCTAATAGACACTGTGGTGATACGCTCCAGTTCCTTTGTAAGTCGCTCCACTTCAGATTGGAGAATTTGTTTCTCTCTTTGATGGCGAGATTCTAGATGAAGCTTTTCTTCTTTGTCATGAGATTCTAACTGAATTCTTTCAGTTGCTATCTGGTTCCTCAGTTGACTGTTCTTAGTCTTCAGGAGATTGATCTCAGTCTTCTTTTGATCGTTCTCAGTTTTCTGTCGATTGTTCACAGTCTTCAGTTGATTGTTTTCTGCCTGTATTTGCGTGACACTTGTCTCCAATTGCATGACACTTGTCTCCAACTGATGTTTCTCTTCAATGAGTTGTGCACTTGCAGACTGGAACATTTTTTTGTCTCTTTCTAGTTTTGTAATTTCTTCAGTCAACTCTTTATTTTCCGTTTCCAATCTATTTTCAGAAATCTAATTATACAAAACATCAAATTATAACTTTCAATAACATTGAATAACAGTTAATTGCAGAGAACGCTATAAAAATTGTCTATTGAGTATTTGTAGAGTGTAGATGTGACTGTATATTATCGAGATAAATTTCAACTGTAGGAAGTATAATGTATGTTTAAGTATAACAGCTTATAACATTAAAGTTAAAAAATAAATCTGTAGGTGGGTTGTTTTATTTCCTTATGATTGACGAAGATATTTTTTAAGATATCGATGGCACTATAATATCGAGTTCAGTGAGAAAATATATGATAGCAAGAAAGCTCAATTTCTACTGTTTTTCATCAAATTTAAGTAGGCAATCATAAATACACTTGATTCTACAATCACAAGACGTAAAATATAACAACTGAAGTTATAAGTAAAGTGTAACCATTCAATTATTCGACTACAATACAATAAAAAAATTTAGAATAACAATTTTACATTGAAGAATTTAGCTTGCTTGATATGTGTGGCAAAGTTAACTTGGAGAGAATAAATTAATGCATTATAATATAACCACCTCGCTGTATTGTGGTGTGAAATATCGCCTCAGAAAAATTATTGTTCATCTTGTATGTGATGCCTAATTTGAATGCTAAAGCCTTACTAAGTTAGATCAATATTTATTACGTTGGTATCGCAAGGCTACAATGGTACACTTAGGTTTGTGTTCGGGGTTGGAGTTTAGGCTTACTTCAAAATGGCGACTTGGTGGTCAAATTTTCAGGTGGTAGAACTGGAAAATTGACAACTTCGGTATTTTAGATGGTGCGTCTAGTAGACAAGAAGGTTCAGAAGATATCTAAGCTTACAATAGCTATTAAAAAACAAATAGAAGGTTGCAGTGTGAAGTAAACCAGGCATTTGACTACAGCTTTAGAAAACTAAGAAGTTGAGAATTTTCATCATGACATTTAATTATCTACCAATAGTCCAGTATCAGATTTTGGAAAATTTGTTTATTAGCAGTTATTGCTTTTTATACACATTTTATATAAATTTTTTAAATTAGTAACTTCCCTGACAATGTTAGTAGTGAAAGAGTTAATAATTACTTGGTAGAATGACTGTAGTCCACATACAAAAGTTTACCTCAAGTTCTTTTATTCTTCTCTTCTTTTCTTTCGTTTCCTTCATGATTAACACATTGGTTATGTTGAGAGATCTCCCCATATTCCCTCCATGTATGTCCTCCATTGCATCCTGTACTGGTGTTAGTGTCTCCAGTAGTTGCTCAGCAGTAGGTCTCGTTTGAGGAGTATTGTGCAGGCAATTAGTCACCATCTCTACTAGAACAGGATGAGATTCAAATAACAGATTCTCCAACTTCTTCATATACACCTCACGACGCTCTACTTCAGAGCGACCAATAAGTCGGCCAGGATTCTGTGGATCTGAAGGTGTAGCCAATAGCAGTTCTCCTGGAAAAATCTAACCAATTATTAAAGTTGATTGATATTTGTGTGAAAGACAATTAACATAATCTGAACATTATATTCACAATCAAGATTATTCTAATTCTAAGTTCACCAACTATATAATGGTACAATTACCAGTATTATAATAACTTGATAGATCGTGAACTCCCTAATTAATATAGCATAACGTAAAACACTGACACACAGTACCAAAGAAATTTTTTAATTGAATTTTATAAAGTTTTTCACTAATAGAGTATATTGAATATTCAAGTTGTGTTTACCTGTGTCAGTACGTATAGGGCAAGATGTCCGAATGAGAACACATCTAGAGATGGGCCATATCTGTGGCTCTCGCTGAGAGCCTCTGGTGGCATGTAAACAGTGGTCCCCGGATTCTTTGAGAGTGTTTGGGCTAGTTGAGTTGGTTTTAAAGTTACCATGCGAGAGTTTCCCATGTCAGTGATCTTAGCTGTCAGAGACGATGTGAGGAGGATGTTCCTTGCAGTCAGGTCTCTATGGACTATGGGAGGTCCTCGACTATGCAAGTAAACTAAACCGCTGCCTGTGTCTGTAAGAATGGAAATCTTGACTGCAACTGGAATATTCGGGGAACACTCCAGGAGGTCGTCCACACTCATTTCTAGTCTCTCCATCACCAGTAGAGGTAGTTCTGATCGCTCAAGGAAACACAGACCAAGGAACTGTGTTATGTTAGGATGTCGGAGACCTGCCATGAGTTGACATTCTCGTTGATATCTGTCTACAGTCTCTCCAACTCCTTCATTCCCAGGATCCAGTAACAGTTCGTGCATACGCTTGGCAGCACAGATAACCTTGCTATATTTCACCTGAAATACCATCAGTTATCAGGTAATTAAATTAAACAAGGTTCAGGTTCAGTATTTAAAAAGAGGATTATTTGATGGCATGAGAGGATTGAGTGTATTTGATAGTGTATATAAACTACAATAATCTAAACTTCATTGAGAAATTTGTACCATTGATGCATAAGCTTGGTAACATTTCAAGGTGAGATCTAACAATTCCAAGCATTGTTCTAGTAGTCCAGCAGATAAGAAAAATTATTGTGACAGAGTGAACCAAAGCATGAAACTTGGTATGCAGGTTCGGTTTGGCATATACAACAGTATCAGAAGGGGTGCCAAAAAAATGTTTAATGAAAACAAATTTTTTAAAGTGTGAAATTTTGATTAACAGTTAATTATGTAAAAGTGCTCAATATAAATTGTTTATTATAATGTATTGTGGTTTAATACTTTAATGTTAATGATTAGGAGTCACCTTATATTACAGGCAGCTAGACTATTTAATAGAACTAGCTACCCTGATAGCTAGCCAGGTGCAGCAAGTTTCAGAGAATTTATTTCAGTAGAATAAAAACATAATATTTCGGCTTGTGGAGCCTTCTAGTGGTTCCTGAACTGAATGAGGGTGACTGAACTAGGAATTTTATATAAACAGATTATACAGAACATGAGATCATTGTGTGGTGGGGCACAGCCCCTGGGAATGTTAGTTGGTGTTGGACAATTTCGGTATCATGTGAGTTGTACTTGGGAGGTGTGAAGGTGTAGTCATAATTTAATTAGTGACCCCTCCAGAATGACAGCCACTATATCAATTATGACTTCACTTTCACACCTCCCAAGTACAACTCACATGTCACAGAAATTGTCCAACACCAACTAACATTCCCAGGGGCTGTGCCCCACCACACAATGATCTCATGTTCTATATAATCTGTTTATACAAAGTTCCTTGTTCACTCACCCTCATTCAGTTCAGTAACCACTAGAAGGTTCCACAAGCCGAAATATTATGGTTTTATTCCACTGAAATAAATTCTCTGAAACTTGCTACACCTGGCTAGCTATCAGGGTACCTAGTTCTATTAAATAGTCTAGCTGCCTGTAATATCGCCGTTTTTTTTTTGTATTGGGCACGCAAATAAAAAAATTCACAGGTATCACCGATTTTATTGACCAAAGTTTCTTGTAAGACATATTTTTGTAAAGGAATGTATATCTGGATGGCACCCCTTCTAATATTGCTGTACATACCTTCAACAAACACTGTGCTTAGTTTCATGCTTTGGTCCACTCTGTCACAATAATATTGCATCAAAAGTACAATTTCCCACTGGACTATAGATGGAATGTTAAACACTCCCCTTACTTCTAACACTGAGCCATAAGAACCCGTTCCAAGAGTCTTCCCAGTAGGTACCACTCGGTCTAAGAAATACTGTTGTAACTTCGAATCTCTTCTAAAGGTTCTAGACCAGCCCTGTCTCCTAGCCATGGTTGTTGTTCAGCCAAAACTACGATCGTACCACGCCCCCTATGAAGGCAAAAAGGTAATAAACAATAGTCTCGCGTTAGCAACCCTTTTCCTCTTTAAATAACAGAGGTACAGGGACGGGCAACGCGTGACTAGTGGTGGACGATACCGAGTAGTTGGTATTGATACTTCGATACTTCCAGAGGAAAGTGTCCGGTATCGATACCAGAGTGGTATCGAACAGACTTGATACCAAATATTACTATTAGCCCTGCCCAGACAGAATATCAACCTTTACCGACATCTCATTGTGGCCAACATTAACACTTGGTGAAGGTGGTTAATTTAATGTAGTTAAGTTAATGTAGTTAATTTAATGTGGTTAATCTCTAGCGGTTTCTTCCAGAGCTGAATAGAAATAAATAATCAAAATAGCGAACTTTTTCATCCGTAGTAGTTGCTTTGCTTACATGTAATACTCTTCCAAATCATTTTTTTGACAATTCATCTAAATTCAAAAGAATAATTTCAATTAATATTTTGTTTGTTTGTCTGTTTAGTGAGGAGAGATATCTAGGCATGTGGAAGGAGGACAGATATACATTTATATAATTATATATATATATATTATATATTATATATATAATAGTTGCTTTGGTAACAGCCATGAATTAATATGTTATTCTGATGCAATATTGGCCTCCACTTAATTAAGGTTCTTTTTAGTTACGAATAAAATCTGTATTATATTTTTTACGTGTACCAAGATTTCTTAGTGAATGGTTACTCCATCCCTGTTTAAATAATATTGACATGGAGAGTAATTTATTGGAGTATAAAGTGTTGTGATAAAGTCTTGTGAACTTCGTTTCGGGGTGACCCTCACCCTGGACATATTTTACCCTTCAAAACAATCATCTCTTTTTATTTGGTCTTTTTACACTGTTATAAATAGTAACTATGGTATAAAATAGTTTAACCAAGGCAGCTAGAAATTATCGCTAGATACACCACCCTCTTCTACAGGCTCTGTCCTTGTGATTGGAACAGTTATCAGCAATAATTCCTCAAATCCATGGTCTCCTCAAATCCACGGTTTAACTATTACATAAATTTCTCTCTGTCTCTCTCTCTCTCTCTTTCTCTCTCTCTCTCTCTCACCTCCCACTCCCCTCTCACCTCACTCACGCTCTAAGCAATACTTCTCTAAGAATCCCAGGTCTAACAGGAATGAGTACCTGTAACTTATATATTATTTTATTATTTATTTTTTGCATATATTGGAATAAATGCTTATGATTAATAATGTTCAGCATGAATATACAACCATCATGAATAACAAACACAAGGTAAGGTAACAACACATTATGGAATCTAAAAAATATAAATACAAAGTATAAGTTAGATGACGCCTTCGCCTTTGTAATTGCTTAATTATGCTATACACCTATGTATGTGTACCAAGAACACAATACTAGAAGGTGATAGCAGGCATTAGCAGTAATGGGTGTGCATAAAATAGAGTACTTACTAAACAAATTCATAAGGTTATCTAATACAACGGTATCATTTATATTGCATTTATGTATTGTAAAATGTAAAACTGAGTTTGTTATTGTTGTTAGTTTTTGTTATTTATGTTTTTGTTTTTAATTTATAGTTTTCTTGGAGATTTGTTGAACAGTGTGTTGGACAGCTTATTGTGATTCAAGTGGCTATCACCACAATAACTTAATTAAGAAACTTGCATCTTGTTTATCACTATATTTTCTGTTTTGGTTCATATTTGTATTATGTTCTCTTTTTCAAATTGGTTTAATGCTTAATATACAGAAACAAGGACAACAAATTTTTTTTTGATCTATACACAATTACATAGACATATAAACATTGCTATTGTGGCTAGTTCACTGGACATGACGTAGTGTAAATTATGCTACTCAAGGGTTTTATACAGACTATTGGAGAATATCCTTCCCCCACATAATTAGCCACCCCCCCCCCCCGCACCCCCCCCCCCCCCCCCCTCACTATGCAAAAAAATATATATAGCCTTACTCTAAGATTAGATGTCCAACACTCCTTCAAAAAAATGTACAGTTACTAGTTCTAGTCCATTACACTTTATGTGCAATTAAGACAATCTTATGAAGCGTTTCCTTAGCTACCATTTCATTTTAGTCCACTGGGACATGCTAACTAAAATACATGCTAATTACATGGTCCCCGGCAGTTTCTCTCTTTTCATTTTGGTCCCGGGCCAGTTTCTCTCTTTTCATTTTTCTCTCTTTTCATTTGGTTAACAGTGTGCTAATTACATGGTCCCCTGGCAGTTTCTCTCCTTTCATTTTTGTCCACTAAACACGTCCAACTAAAATACATGCTAATTACATGGTCCCCGGCAGTTTCTCTCTTTTCATTTTGGTCCACCGGACACGTCCAACTAAAATACATGCTAATTACATGGTCCCCGGCAGTTTCTCTCTTTTCATTTTGGTCCACCACACACGTCCAACTAAAATACATGCTAATTACATGGTCCCAGGCAGTTTCTCTCTTTTCATTTTGGTCCACTGGACACGTCCAACTAAAATACATGCTAATTACATGGTCCCCGGCAGTTTCTCTCTTTTCATTTTGGTCCACTGGACACGTCCAACTAAAATACATGCTAATTACATGGTCCCCGGCAGTTTCTCTACTTTCATTTTGGTCCACTGGACACGTCCAACTAAAATACATGCTAATTACATGGTCCCCGGCAGTTTCTCTCTTTTCATTTTGGTCCACTAAACACGTTTCTCTCTTTTCATTTTGGTCTACTAAACACGTCCAACTAAAATACATGCTAATTACATGGTCCCCGGCAGTTTCTCTCTTTTCATTTTGGTCCACCACACACGTCCAACTAAAATACATGCTAATTACATGGTCCCTGGCGGTTTCTCTCCTTTCATTTTGGTCCACTAAACACGTCCAACTAAAATACGTGCTAATTACATGGTCCCTGGCCTCATGGTGATTGTAACTACAATAATTACTTAACACAGTATCAGTACAATTATTTCGTAATCATAGTTCAGAAAGTTAAAATGTGGTATTTTAAGAATTTCAAGGATCCACTATACAGCATAGTCTGGCTTTGCCGACCCTTACCTCCTTTTAATATGGTGCGGGGGAGGAGAATAGGGTCTGGGGACTTTAGTTCTAATGATCAGTTCAGAGCGCCAGATTCTGGCGCTAACCACCCATTAAAAATATTCACCGCAACGCTTGTATACTTCGCCTCAAAGAGATTGATACCTTCAAACCAGAGCGAGGTCGTTTCATAAAAAGTAAGGCAATCTTTTTCACTACCATGCAATACAAGCGCCTTCTGAGACTGACATAGCATATAAATTGCAAAGTGAGGGACCTCTCTTGGATAATAGACTGCAGGACTACCCGAGTGTCCATAATTAGGCTTAATTAGCGCATGCACAAAAATTCATTTTGAACTGGTCATTGGCACTAGAGTTCCCAGACCTTTTCCTCCAACCCCGCACAATATTAAAAGGAGATAAGGGTTAGTAATGTCAGGCTATATGCAACAGTCATTGGATGTCTTTAGGTAAAGGGTTTTCATATTAAAATATCTTTTTTATAACTATAAAAAGTACTTATATATATGTAGGCCACATAGGAGTTGTATTAATATACAGAGGTCTCCACTAGTTTCATGATGGTACACAATGTTTCATAGAGCAGTCAGGTGTGTGGAGTGCAAACTAGTCTACAAGTTATCGAGGAAATGTGTATACCATGGCATATCTGCCTTTACTTGGTAAAGGGTCTAGGTAGAATATTAGAATTAGTTGTGTGTTTGTGAGAAGTCATAACCAACTAAAGTAAAAATAAACATAGAATGAGGATTTATTCAGTGATTGTGTAAATGCTTGGCTGTTCAACTTTGAGTATTTTTTTAAATTATAACTAGAGTGAGTGTTTGATAATGGAGTCAATTCAAACAAATACATTTGGTGATTTTTCAGCTGGAAAGATTAGGTTGACACATCATCTTCAGTGCACACACGTTCAAAACAAAGCACAGCTGATATTACAAAGGACCAATGCTTCTTCTGTAATGAGAAAGCTGGATCTGAAGGTCTCCATAATGCCTGCACATATGACATTGATGAGAATGTCAGAAGCTGTGCATTGGAAGTTGAAGACACTGCTCTACTAGCAAAACTGGTACCTGGGGACATGATTTCTCTTGAAGCCAAATACCATCGCAGATGCCTTACAAGTCTTTACAACAGAGCAAGAACATCAAAAAATGCAGCTAACAAAAAAGACAGTGATGATAATCTCCACGGTACTGCATTCGCTGAGCTGACAATCTTCATGGAAGAATTCAGGAAAGAAGGTGTTGCTCCTGTCTTTAAATTGTCTGATCTGGCAGACATGTACAAGAATCGTTTGGGGCAGCTTGGTGCGTCTACTAGTAGCCGAGTGCACAGTTCAAGATTGGAAATCAGATTGATGTTGAGATTTCCAGATCTTCGAGCACATACACATGGCAAGCACGTGGTCCTCACTTTTAATGTTGATGTTTGTAGAGCTCTCGAGAAGGCATGTGACTATGATGGTGATGCAATGCACTTGGCACGGGCAGCTCAAGTTGTGCGTAGAGACATTTTTGACAGAAAGTTTGCATTTGATGGGTCCTTCAAGCAAACATCTGAACATGATGCTGTACCACCCTCTTTGATGTCCCTGGTTAACATGATTCTTGATGGTCCCAGTATCAAGCATCAATCACAGGTTGATACAGTCAGCACAAGAGCAGCTCTCTCAATTTCCCAGCTACTGATATTTAACACTGTTAAGAATGCTTGGGACACAGCTTCTTCCGTCACCATCGTGACCGTGAAACTCCACTGCCACTGTATTTAGCGATGAAAGTACATGCCACAACACTAATGGACTCTCATTGACGCATTTGCTAGTCTTGGGATTTGTATTACTTACGATCGGCTGTTGTAGTTGACATCTGATTTGGGCAATGCTGTCTGTGAGCAATTCATGTCAGAGGGTGTTGTGTGTCCTTTAAAATTGCGCAAAGGGCTTATAACAGTAGGAGCAGTAGACAATCTTGACCACAATCCCAGTTCTACCGCCTCCAAAGATTCCTTTCATGGTACAGGGATTCAGTTGATACAGCTTCCATCTCATGAGTTTGCAGGTGAAGATCGAGGCCAAACAATAATTAACCAAGCTTCATCTGCTAAAATAATTGCTCCTCTTCCAGACGAATAAACAAGTGTGTTACCAGCAGCTTATAAAACAAAAGAGTTCATTGTGCCTGCTGTCCATGGTAATGCAAGACTCACTGACTTACATGTTGCTGCTGAAGCTACGAAAGCTGAATGGAACTGGCTTGACGCAGTGATGGAAGCTCTAACTCAGGAGACTCTAGAGAAGACAGACTGTTTATCATGGTCTGCATATCATGCCAGTATTCAAGAAACAGTTATACCTCCTGCTGCAATCAATGCACTGCTGCCTTTATTCTTAGACAGTGCACACTCTGTAGCAATGATCAAGCATTCCATGATCATTGTGCAAAAAGCTGTCCAGCATCTTAACCCGGGTCAAGTCCCTATTCTTGCCGCAGATCAACCACTGTATGCCCTCGCCAAGCAAATACAGTGGACCTGGCCAGATACTTTGGGAAAGGACCACTTCATTGTGATGTTTGGTGGATTACACATAGAGATGGCATTGTTGAAGGTATGTGATTTACTAATAACTTGCATAATTAGCACAAAAATGTAATTGTTTACCAATTTAAATTATAGGTACTTGGTGACTGGCTAGAGGGCAGCGGATGGACCAACGCTCTAGTGCAAGCAGATATTGCAAGCGTTGGTACAGCAGATTCCTTAATCAAAGTAAGCCATGTGACAAAGACCCGGCATGCCCACCAGATTACAGCTGCAAGTATCCATGACCTTTTGTACAAAGCATATGCTGATTCTACATCAAAACCAGCGGAACACATGACTTTGGAAAGATGGTGTGAGCTGCAATCGCAACAGAACCCACAATTCGACTACTGGCTGAAAACTTTGTCCCTTGAAATTATTTTGCTGCTGTATACTAGAGCTATTCGTGAGGGGAATTTTCAACTCTACATTGAATCGCTATCAAAATTTATCCCATGGATGTTTGCATTAAATCACACTCACTACTCAAGATAGCTACCAGTTCACATTCGGGACATGCTGTCACTTTCTGAGAAACATTCAGAGATACTGGAAAAATTTCATGCGGGAAAGTTTGTTGTACATAAAACAAGCAGTAAGTTTTCAGCGATGGCAATTGACCAGTGTCACGAACAAAATAATGCTACAGTCAAAGAATACGGAGATGCTGTTGAATTGACAAGCAATCCATCAGCACTGAGACGCTGGATGGTGGCTGGACCTGAAGTTGCAAGAGTAGTCAATGAGTTTGAACACTATGCAACTAATAGACAAGACAAGCCATTGTATTTGCATCATGAGCAGCGTCTAGGTGTACAAACTTCCTTTGCAAAAGATGTAAGAGCACTAATTGCAGTATTCCAAGAATTGGGAAACCCATTTCTTGAAAAAAGCCAAGATCTGTTAGTCCTCAATAAAAGAGATATCATGGATACTTCTATGGTAGAAACTGTGCAAAGAATTGAAGCTCTTGGTGCAGAGCAATACAAAGTATTCGTTGAGGAAAGGCTAGAGAAATGTGACAAGCCCATCAATGAAGTAATCACCAAAAACAAATTAGCACTGTTCAGGAGTCAATCAATAGTGCATAAATCTTCAAAGCAAAATCTGCAAGTTTCTGCATTAAAGAATGACTGCAGTCTTTTTTCAAGACTTTATATATCTTGTCAGATCAGAGATAGAGACTTGGACAGATTTTTCACACATGAAAACCAGGCCACTCCACCGTCATTATCAGTGGGAGGCAAAATACGCTAAACAAACAAAGCAGATCTCCTCCAATGCATTGACTTGAAAGAAAGACAGAATTTGCCTCCTGGTGATGCCAAGTTTCTGGATGGTGCTGCTGTCATTCAAATGCTTCCTCCTGGATCACTGAAGACATTTCAAGACTATGCAACCAAAGTGTTTATTCCATATGTTTCACGTCATCTGCAGGCTGTAGATCGAATTGACATAGTATGGGATGTATATTTCAAAAAAAGTTTGAAAAGTACCACTAGGAAGAGCAGAGGAAAAGGTGTCCAAAGAAGAGTTGCTCCTACCACAATACTCCCTCCCAAATGGAATGACTTTTTACATGTCGACGACAATAAGACTGAGCTTTTTCACTTTCTTTCTGAGCAGGTGGTCAAGTACGAAACTGAAGAAGGAAAGTGCATGTATGCAACAAGTGGGAGCAATGTATTGTGCTCTCTAGCAGTTCCTGACTTGAGTAATCTGGTTCCCTGCTCCCATGAGGAAGCAGACACTCACCTTTTCCTTCATGTGGCTGATGCTGTGCAGAAAGGATGCAGGAAAGTCTGTGTGCGTACAGTAGATACTGATGTCATTGTAATAGCAATTGCCATGTTCAGGAATATCAATCTTGATGAGTTGTGGTTATCGTTTGGCACTGGATCAAATTTGTGACATATTCCCATCCATGAAATAGTTCAGGAGATGGACCATCGGGTTTCTTCTGCCCTCCCAATGTTCCATACACTCACCGGGTGTGACACCGTTTCTTCATTTTGTGGTGGAGGCAAAAAAACTGCATGGAACACATGGAAAGTTGCCATTCTCTCCTAAGCTCAAGGAAGAATGGGACCAAGCAGTTACCAAGAAGGAAGTATCCTCCGACTTCGAGGAACTCAGAAAATACATGTCTAATCGACTTCTCCAGATGACACCTTCCAGCTCATCAACTTTCGTTACCACCCCACCATCCACCGCCACTTCGTCAAAACCTGCCAAGTTCAAGACTCCACCCAAATGCCTGGCATGCAATGACAAGTACGGTCTACTTCGCTGTCCAGTGTTTTCCGGCTTCGATGTAGATAGAAGAAACAAGCTGGTTCGAGAAAAGAGACTCTGCATCAACTGTTTCTCTGACAGTCATGGTTTCAAGGCTTGCCCCACCAAATTTAACTACAAGACTTGTGACAAAAAACACCACACCCTCCTACATAAAGAGAAGACATTTGAAGAAGCCTCCATGTCCGGTCTCACCACTGCTCCGTCAGTTCCAGATCCTGCCGACTCCCAACGTCGTCACACTCTGTCCTTTCTAAATACTATCGTGGTCAAGCTCTCTGCCAACGGTCGTATTGCTCAAGTCAGAGCCATTCTAGACTCTGGTTCTGGGGTTTCCATGATCTCAGAATCCCTCGTCTCTACCCTCAAGCTCCAGAGATTTTCAGAGCCTGTGGAAATCAATGGATTACTGGGTCAAGAACACAGCAAGTTCTCGGTCGTCACCGAACTGCACTCCAATACTCAAGACTTCACCTCCAAACCGATCACCTTCACCGTTGTATCTAAATTGAAGGCAGTTCAACCTCCAACCAACCTCCAAAACATCTTGACTCTTCCACAGATCAAGACTCTGATCCGCAGCTTGGGGGAGCCGTCGATCTCCTTCTCGGCAACCTCGACATAGACGACTGTGTGTTTGCAAAGTCAACCGACTCTAGCTCCTCAACACTCCATTTGGCTGGAGTATTGATGGGCCACTTACCGGAAACTCAGCCACACCCACCCTCACCGCTTCTGCCGCTCCAGACGATCTACAGAATGACTTGGAGAAACTCTGGCAGTTAGATCAAGTTCCTGAATCCATTTCACTTCCGCCTGAAGACTCCAAGATCATCGATGACTTCAACGCATCACACCAACGCATTGAAGGACGTTTCATGATCAAGTTGCCACATTGACAGGATTCTCCTCAGCTTGGCAACACCCGATGTCAGGCTCTCAGATGACTCTTAGCCAATGAGAAGTCCCTGATGGCCAAATACCGACTCGAGGAATTTCAGGCCGTGCTCCGAGAATACCTATCTCTAGGACATGCGCAAGTCATTCCCCATTCCGATATCGACATCCGTCCACACTTCTACCTTTCTGTGCATGCCATATTCAAAGATTCCTCTTCTACCACCAAGCTGAGGGCCGTCTTCGACGCGTCTGCCAGATCTACCACAGGGATCTCACTCAACGACACGCTGATTCATGGACCCAACCTGTATCCTGCTATACAGGACATCCTCCTGCACTTCAGAAGGCACAAAATTTGGTTGTTGGCTGACATCTCAAAAATGTTCCGTGAAGAGATCCTTCACCTAAGTCACAAATTCATTCTGAGGGACGAAGCTGGCGATCTAATCAACTGCCGGATGACCAGACTGACATTCGGTATTACCTCGTCGCCATTTCCAGCCACCCAAGTTCTCCACATCTTAGCCTATTCCAGTGCTACCTCCCATTATATAGCATCCAAGGCTATACTATCCGATTTCTATGTCGACGACTTCCTGGCAGGGGCCGACACTGTTCAGGAAGCCGACCTCCTGAGATCTCAACTCTGTGATCTGCTATCCCAAGCCGGCATGACTCTGAGGAAATGGTGTGCGAGCTCACCTGACCTACGTCGACATATTCCGTCCAAACTGCTGGAATCATGTCCGTTATCACTCCCAACTCCTTCGCACGCCCCCAAGGCTCTTGGAGTTCATTGGGATGTGGACACCGACACAATCCACATCTCCACACCCACTGCCCTATCCCACCCAGATGTCGTCACTAAAAGAGTTGTCGCCTCGGGCACCACCGGTCTTCGACATTTTGGGATTGTTTGCACCATCCATCATCTTTCTCCAGGACTTATGGCGACTCAACTTCTCATGGGACGACACAGTTCCTAAGGACTGCCAAGCCAAATGGAAACTTGGCTAGAACACCTTCCTGCCATCACGGAATTCGTCATCCCGAGAAGACTTTCGACTTCCGATGAACCTACCGTTTTCCAAGCTCTCCATAGCTTATGCATTATATGGTGCTGCCATCTACCTTCGTCGCGTACATGCCGACAATACTACTACAGTTACCCTCGTGACTGCCAAAGCAAGAGTTCTTCCACTCAAGTGCATCACCATACCCAAGGCCGAACTTCTTGCCGCACTCCTGATGGTTATCCTGCTGATCAGCAAATCCTGTCCAATGTGTCAACGAGCCTACGCCCAACCTCTACAACACCAGATGGGACTCCTCCCACCCTCCAGAACCACACCTGCTCCACCATTTGACAAAACTGGTGTGGACTTCGCCGGTCCATTTGTCATACGTCAAGGACATACACAAAAGCCGATCTACGTAAAGACGTATGCCTGCCTCTTCGTTTGTCCATCCACAAAAGCAATCCACATCGAGTTGTGCTCCTCACTCTCAACTAACGACTTCTTGGCTACTCTCAGACGATTCATTGCTAATCGAGGTCGTACCTTTCACATGTTTTCTGACAACGGGACTAACTTCGTCGGCGCCCGCGAAGAAATCCGGGAGATTCAAGCCATGATGACAACCAACACCTCTCAGAACAACATCAGGTGGCATCACATACCTCCAAGAGCGCCACACTTTGGCGGACTCTGAGGAGGCTTAACAAATCCCAACATGAACCAATTTTTTATCATCTCCAAGCACGTACTTAAAAACTTGAAGTTCATCTTTCATTATAATGGTATGGTGATGGACAATAAACTAGTGGTGACTTGTAAGCTCTGAAATCTGGGGAGGTGAGTGTTGCTTGATAGACTTGCATGTTCTTAATTAGGCCCTGACAGATTATGCTAGCATTTTTTTTCTGGAATATTAAGCATAAAATTGAATAATGAAATAATTCTAGAATAGTACTAGCATTTAAAAGAATAATAAAGGATAAATAAGAATAATCAGTCCTGAATTATTACAGACAATCAATATATAGTGTTTTTTCTGATATACAACAAAAGGACATAAACATTTAGAAATGTAAATATGAGGTAGATACTCATTAACTGATTAAAGCAGTTGGGTTGTGTAGGCCACTCTGCTATTGTACTTCCTAAATGGGGAAAGTTTGAAATACTGGGAGCACTTTTCAACTCAAACTAAGAATCAGAATTTATTTGGAGGATCATGCTAAACAATTTCTCTTCTTGAGTAAACCAACTTTTATGCAGCTTTAGGACTGAAAAGAAAAACTAATTATTACTAACTAATTTACAAATTATAAGGGAAGAGAAGGTGTATTCACTGCTCAGCGTAAATACCATTCTTCAATTACTAAATATATAGTATTTCCCAAATGTCTGGTAAGGTTTCTTATGAATAAATTTTTCAACTACTGCAGAGCATGTTTTCATTAATATTTTACAGGGACATTCAAATTTTTAACTAAAATAGCAGCATTGCTAAGTATACATTAACCCACTATAAAAACCCTACAAAAACAATCATTAAAAAATGAAAATTTTGTTTTTTAATGTAGCTATTTCATTTGTGATTTACTAATTAATCCAAATATTCCAATTTATAGACCTAACACTGCCTAAAAAGTGTCCATTGACAACCAAAACAAAATCGTAGATTAGTGTATAATGTGTTGATAACTAGTTTGTTAGCCTCTACAGCCTTGTAGATTTTTTGTTAACTCTAATTAGCTACCAAGACAGTTTACGGATTTTGTTATGGTTGTAAATGGACTCTTTTCACCCTTTGTAACGGTTGGGCAATATCAGATTTTATAATTTGTTGTGAGTCCAGAAAGGTATCCTCATTGTTACGGAATATCGTCATGTATGTGAAATTTTGTCACTTTTGGAAGAATTATCATTTTGGTATCTATTATCATCTGTTTATCCTCACTTACATGCACTCATTGCAAGATCATTTTGGCAATTAGCCAGTAAAGAGTTGTATTCCGTCTGAAAAGTTATGTGCTGCGAAAAATTGTATTCACCTGCTTCCAAATTTGAAACAGGCTACCAATATTTTATGTGTGTAACTTAAACTTAATTCTGAGCAATGTTGTCATGACTACATTATTTTAGCTACTGCAACATTATTATCACCATAATCTGTGAGGTGTTTTGGGATCAGGGCTTAGTAGTTGAACCCAAGTTTACAGCCGGAGCCTAGGTGACAATCCAGTCCCAGCAGGTATGCTACCACCAATCTATGAAGTTTCTAGAGCGTCTTCCTGTTGTTTTTATCTCTGAAGCTTTTCTACTAACCCTAACTAAATCCTTAGTTGAATGGGAAGTTATATTAGAGTAGTTAAAAATAATAATTAGCCAACATTGTCCAGTAAGGTGCAGAATATGATGCAACAAATAAGACTAACTGAAAAGAAGATAGTTGGATGGATGGTTGAAAAGGAGGTTTTGATGTGGACTATATTATATTTATAGCCAACCACCCAAATAGTGATACTGATGGTGTAACTTGTCTTGTTCAAGTTTTGGGGGGGAGGAGGTGAGAGGTATGGTTGAGGAGGTGAGAGGTATGGTTGATGAGGTTGATTTGAAGCAGTTAATTGCATATTTGGTGAAATATGCACAAATGCCTAATAGCTAATTCTTATATTAATTTCCATAGTTTTATTTAAACGGTTTTATGTGTTGCCTGGTTTTCTATTACTATCCATGTTGACCGATGATCATAAAATACTGTGTCATTGTGAGTTTGACCATTGGCTTAGGTCCAGGCTCACTAAAGAGAATGTGTTAATCAAACTACAAAATATATATATATTTATACCATGGTTGCTGCGGTAACACCCATGGATTAAAAGCGATATTTTCCAGGTGATTTTACCTGGGGCTATGATATTTTCCCGGTGTCAAGCGAATTCTTCCTGGGGCTATGATATTTTCCTGGTGTCAAGCGAATTCTTCCGTGTTTCCGGCCCAAAATTAAAATTCAATTAAAATTCAATTGAAGCACGCCAGAAAGTTTACTTTAGCAAGTTTACTTTAGCAAGTTTGCTTTAGCATTGTAGCTGCCAGCTGTTATCTCCAGATCTAAAACCTGGGCTGCTCAGCAGTAAGCAGTAAAGCAGCTAGCTGTGGTAAATTCCTGTGGTATGAGAGAGGCAGGAGAGTTATATGTGGTAGGGCTGGTCCCATATAGGTGGATATGAGAGAGTAGTAGTAGCAGCAAGTATGGTATAAAACAGTTGTGCCATGGCAACATCTGGACGGTTATATTCCATAACCCCTCGTTGGCCATGGCATAACTATTACATATAAATATTTATTCCAACCTAGTTATCTTCACAATGATATTTTATGGTATAGGACCTGTGAAATAACTCAAGACATTTCACTTTGTTATTTCAAGCAGTGCTGTGTAAGCTCAGTTACACTAGTAGTTATAAAAACCTGCTAAACTTGTCCATTTTTACAGCTACCTTCTTCTGGTGTAGCTACTCAACCTGGTTAGAGCAGATGTTAGCTGGGGGTGTAAGTAGCACTCTAAGACCACTTTACTGTGAGTTACTGGTCCTCTAGTATAACTACAGCAGTTAAGATATCTAGGATAGAACAAACCACTTATTACACTCATCAAAGTGATATGGCTAGATATTTCACTCTCAGGCTTTATTTTCACTATCCTCTGGCTCTTGATAATATTATATTAGCCTGCTCACATTCTGACTCATGTAATCAGTATTGTAATATTATATATAATACTTATTGCATGAGTCAGAGTGTGATATGATGACATATTGCATGAGCAGGCTATTTTATTTTCATAAGCCAGAGAGTGAAATATGTAGCCATATTACTCTGACCAAGTGTAATAAGGTGGTTTATTCCACACTAAATATCTTCACTGCTGTAGTTAGTTAGTACTAGAGGACTGGTAACTCACAGCATAAAGTTGGTTGTAGGGGCTATCCACACCTGCAGCTGATATTTTAGCAGCTGCTCTAACCCAGTTGAGTAGCCTACTTAAAAGGAAAGTAGCTGTAAAAACCAGGAATGTGACAAGTTTGGCTGGTTGCTATAACTACAAGGGTAGTGAGCTGGTGCAGTACAGCATGAACTAACAACCTTATATCTTATATGGACACTTTTCAGGCAGTGCTTGTTATAGCTACTAGGTCAAATTTGTATATACTAAAATTATTTGCTTTTTTATAATTCTGTAAACATAAACAGTAACCATGTAAACAACTTTTAAATTGTAATAGCTAACTTAAACAAAACAATTCCATAAAAGCAAAGATATTAATTAGTGAATAGTAGAAGTTAACAATTTCTTAAGTCCACTATTTCCATCATCTCCTCCCATAACATGGACCTTGTCTGATGTCATGATACAGGTACAGTTATATACGGCATGTGGTAGTTGTCCAGCCTGGACCCAGGTATTAGTGTCAGGGACATAACGCTGGATGGTGGACACTAGCTTCTTACTCTTCATGTCCCTACCACCGACTGCCAGTAGAGATCCTCCAATGTTGAGTGGACAGGACCAGATACAGTTGAGTGAAAGTATTTTTTTCCATATGTTGGGACTGTCTGATGAGGAGTGTGAAACAAGAGCCTCCAGAGATACACTATAGACATCAGGACTCCAACCCACACCCTTACACCTACCAGGTATCTGCTATTGTAGTAGACTTCATCCTCCCCCATGGTGTTGGTGTAGATGGTCCAGTGGACCACTGCATGCTGGATACATCAAGTACCTCAACACCAGCATGTAAACAAACTCCATGATAACCACCAGCCACCACCAGCCAATGTTTATATGAAGTAGCTGAAAGCCCCCAGCAAGGTGTAGACATAGGAGGGAAGGGGTGTGTCCACTTGTTGCTGTCAGGCTGCCACTCTCCTAGCTCACTGCTATCAGATTCCTTTCTATTTCTTCCTCCCACCACAACTAGTTTGTTGTTGATGGTAGTCATAGCAAACCCCCTGGTACTGTATGGAGGTAGAGTGTGCCACTGGCAGGACTGTGTGTTGTAGGCCATCACTATGTAGGCATCCTCATCTCTGTCAGTCGCTCCTCCTCCAACATACACGGTATCATTTATCTCTACTGATTGGATGTATGAATACATAGTTACTGGCATGTCAGGACCACGCCTCCAGTCTAGTTCTAGTTGGAATGTCTAAATAATAACAATTACATTATCTGTAGAAACTTTGTATAACATAACTCATGTTTATTTGCAAACAATTTATATATAGAAAATTGTTTATGTTACTGGCACACTTTATTATTAAATAATAAAAGTCATACTGTTGATATGGTTACCGTTTACATGCCAATGACAATTTAATCACTAATGTCATAACAGCCTCCCTAATGTAATGCTATGATACACATCTCCAAGTGAAAATATTGAAAAGATTAGCATAGATCCTCACTTATCGACCTTAATTATTATCGACCACCCGCCAGCCTCAATTATGTACTGGTTAAAACTACAAAAGAAACATGTATTTCCATTTGTTATTCTGTTTCAGTTTGTTTTACGGCTCTTCATATCTTGTTTTCTTCCTCCTTTTTTATATATCATGTCAAATTGGAAGGTCTTGACTCCAGTTTCTGATACTACAGATACTATTAAACTTAGACTAATGAGTCCTGCGAAATGCTTCTTGTACAGTCACAAAAAGCCAGATGTAATTTCAAACACGCTGCCTATTTTTGGGTTGCTAAGTTCCACTTATTGGTTGTCAAAAGCGATTGGTAACCAGAACGGCTTAGTAAAAGGTAGCTACTACTACTCGGAGGAAGAAGCTGGGGTAAGTACTAATAAAAAATATATAAAACTCTGGTCTTTTCTTCTGTAGCTGAGAACTTGTAGTCAAGTATTACTGGTGATTCAGAAAGTCAAAATGGCTTAAATATGATACTCAAGAAATTTCGGTAAAAAAGTAATTCTGTAATCATTTGCTATACTCAGTGGTCAACTGCTATATATAGAATCCACTTTTGTTATCATTAGGTATGGAATAGAAACTTTTTTGTAAACAATATAACAAAATTGTAATTTAAGGTGACTGAAGAAGGCAGGTATGCTCACCATTTGTGCACAAGCACACTACTAGTTTCTATGTATGCTTGGATGTACTTAGGTCTTTCTTGTATTTTGACCCTCACATATTTGCGTTTGCTTTGGTAATTGATTCCGTCCCATACTCCACAAAATGGAATCTTTCTGTTACTGTTATTTTACCCTTACAATGCAAAGAAATTTAAATGTTTTAATAAGCTGTTCGTCACTGATCTTACGTGAAAATCAATTGCCCAATCTGTCAAGTTACCAAGAAAAAATGAATTCTTGTGTTGGTACCTCCAATGAACAAGTGTGTGTGTGTGTGTGTGTGTGTGTGTGTGTGTGTGTGCGTGTGTGTGCATGTGTGCATGTGTGTGTGTGCATGTGTGTGTGTGAGTGTTGTGTGTTACATCTGTTACTTAGCTAAGAAAAATTTGAAGCTGACAATAAATGAGTAAATCTTATTTAGGGTTAGGCTCCAAACTGTGCAATAATTCCTTAGAAATGCATGCTGTTTTTTAGTCCGAAGAAGCTGTCATTGACATTGAAACTGTTCCCATACAAAATTAAAAAATTAAGCCTTTTTTTTATTTTATTTTTTAATAGCAATTCTGCGCTATTTGCCAGGAGGCTGTTTATTTAGATAGAATTTATTTTTATTTTTAGAATAACTTGTCTAGAATAGCTCGCTTGCCATTTTTGCTGAAGCACATCACTATTACATCTTTTACAATAGCAGATAATAATGTGTATATGTATATTTATGTGAATAGTGCAA